>ERZ501024.56-NODE-56-length-56091-cov-13.927475_pt1 | contig 56091 bp, 50 predicted proteins | sample MGYA00248893_ERZ501024 | MGnify/ENA primary metagenome ERZ501024 (study PRJEB25958, sample SAMN03398501) | human skin metagenome | study: EMG produced TPA metagenomics assembly of the Human Skin Microbiome Metagenome (human skin metagenome) data set. | reverse complement strand
ATTTTTGTATATCTTTTATTAATTTTTATATTATTGAGAAAATAAAAGCATGAGATATATAAATATTATTATAGCATTACTTTTATTAAGTTATATATAGAGTAGATCCTATGCTGTTCAAATCTCTCCCAATCAAATAGTGGCTACCCAGATGCCATCTAAGCAGGTTATAAATATGAATGAAGAGGAACAGGTACTCAAATTCATAGATCCTGATAATATAGTAGTCACTCTCAAAACCACAAATAATTTCGAAACTGCGGAACTTACTGATCAGAGAGGCATTGTTTATTATCTTAAGCGGGTTAAAACAAAAAATGGTATACGACTGGAAAATGGAAACACATCGATTCATTTTAACAGTGGCAGTGGAATCTTGAAAATTGGTCAAGGTCGCCCTATTAAGGATATAGAAGTTAAATCTTGAGATATAAAGGCTGGTTATATGGGTATTTCATATTCGAAAAACTTTGAGGAAGCAGGCCAGGCTGTTTTACGTTATCTTCATGACCGCTTCGGTTTTAATCTATGGATGATTACACGGGTTGAAGGCGATGACTGGATCGTGCTGCAGAGTGAAGATCATGGCTATAATGTTCAACCTGGACAAGTTTTTCGCTGGGCAGATTCTTTCTGTTCACATATGGTCACAGGTAATGCACCAAGAATTGCACCACGTTCTGATGATATACCCTTATATCTAAACGCTCCTATCAGGAAACAGGTAGAGATTCAGGCTTATATTGGACAGCCCTTAGTAAGTGAAGATGGTCATTTATTTGGTACACTCTGTGCGATTGACCCTCACCCGCAAGCGCCTGAACTGGTTCAAGAAGCAAAACTGATCGAAGTCTTTGGAGAGCTTTTAAGCCGGATTCTACAGGCTGAACTGCGTGAAATTGAACAGGTCAGACAACGTGAGCGTCTTGAAGTAGAAGCAATGAGTGATGGTTTGACTGGTTTATATAACCGGCGGGCTTGGGATAAATTAATAAATGCAGAAGAAGAACGTTGCAAGCAATTAGGTCACCCTGCTGCTGTGGTTATGATAGACCTCAACAATCTTAAAACTGTTAATGATCATCTGGGTCATGAGGCTGGTGATGAGTTAATTCGCAAGACAGCTGTCGTATTGCGTGATAATGTACGTAATAATGATATTCTAGCCCGCTTAGGAGGTGACGAGTTCACCATACTAAGTATTGAAAATGATCATTCAGGTGCTGAATCGTTGGTTAATCGCATTACACAGGCCTTTGAAAAGGCAAAGATTAGTGCTTCAATCGGGCTGGCTATGCGTCATCCGACTTTTGGTCTATCAGCTGCTATCAGAGAAGCAGATCAACAGATGTATACACATAAGCGGCTCAGCAAGTCCTGATTTTATTAATCCGGTAAAGTTACAAGCAGATTTTTTATCCTTCAAAATCGCACCAGCTTTTCAAGTCTACCGCTAGCTAATAATTTTTTCATATCTGTTTTTCCTGTTGAATTCACAATTTACGCCATTATCTTTTCTCTTATATGGCGTAAAATTAAGTGTAGTACGGCTAAAAAACTCATATTTTGAATATTATTATATGGCGGAATATGGCTAAATTAATGATTGATCAATCTCTATCTCTCCTATAAATTGAATTAAACTTATATTAGTTAATATATTGTATTCAGAGGAAAAAATAATGTTGAAGTGGTTCGAAAAGCGTGTCGATGCCTATCCCACTGAAGGTCTTTACGAATCATTACCAAGAAGGTTTTTTCCATTTATCTGGCAAGCCACTAAAGGCTTGCGTCCTTATATTTTTTTATTAGTCCTTGTAACTGCGGGCGCCGCAAGCTTTGAGGCTTTACTCTATTCGAAAATAGGACAACTGGTTGACTGGCTAGGTACAAGCCAACCTGATACTTTTTATGTAAATCATGAAACCAATCTGCTGATTCTGGCCAGCTTTCTGTTTGCCAACATCCTCTTTGCCAGTATGCAGTCTATTGTTAAGCATCAGATTTTATATAGCAATTTTCCAATGCGTCTGCGCTGGCGTTTTCACAATTTTCTTTTACAGCAAAGTCTCGATTTTTTTCATAATGATTTTGCCGGGCGCTTATCTGCCAAGGTCATGCAAACAGCGTTAGCAGTACGAGAATTCTGGGTTATTTTAGGCGACATGATGGCCTACGTAGTGGTCTATTTCACTACGATCAGTATTGTGTTTATAGGTATTTCACCTGTTCTAATGATACCCCTACTCGTCTGGTTAGTTCTGTTCATGATCGCAGCTTACTACTTTATTCCACGCCTGGGTAAAGTGTCAAAACAGCAAGCTGATGCCCGTGCTGTCATGACTGGACGTGTTACAGATGCCTATACCAATATTCAGACTGTCAAGCTATTTGCACACGCCGGCCGTGAAAGTCGTTATGCCAAAGAGTCCATGATGGAATTTATGGTGACAGTATATCGGCAAATGCGTCTTGGAGCTAAATTTGAAATCAGTGTAAATATGCTGAGTGCTGTACTTTTTCTAGGTGTATTGGGAACAGCCATTCATCTATGGGTAGAAGGTAAAGCCGGTCTTGGAGTGGTTGCCGCAACCACAGCCATGATTATGAAGCTTAACAGTATGGCATTCTTTATCATGTGGCAAATTTCTGCCCTTTTTGAGAATATCGGAACAATTCAGGATGGAATGGGAACTTTAAGCAGACCGGTAGAAATACAGGATAAAAAAGATGCCAAGCCATTAAAAGTAACTGCGGGTGAAATTCGTTTTGATAATGTATCTTTCGCTTATAATGAAAAAAATGTAATTGATCAGTTGAATCTTACCATTCGGCCAGGTGAAAAAATCGGGATTGTTGGCCGTTCTGGCGCAGGTAAGTCAACCCTTATTCAATTGTTGCTGCGGTTTTATACCATTCAAAATGGCCGTATTTTAATAGATGGCCAAGATATCCAGAATGTAACTCAGGACAGCCTGCGCGCTAATATTGCTTTGGTTACTCAGGATACTTCTCTGCTACACCGTAGCGTATCAGAAAATATTAAATATGGCCGGCCAGATGCAACTGATGAGGAAATGTATGAAGCTGTACGTAAAGCTCAGGCAGAAACCTTTATTCCTCAGTTAACTGATCTGGGGGGGCGTCGGGGCTATGATGCGCAGGTGGGTGAACGTGGTGTCAAGCTCTCAGGTGGACAGCGTCAACGTATTGCAATTGCCCGCGTATTCTTAAAAGATGCACCTATTCTGATTTTAGATGAAGCTACCAGTGCACTGGATTCTGAAGTCGAAGCTGCCATTCAGTCAAGTCTAGACGCTCTTATGACTGGCAAAACAGTCATTGCAATTGCTCACAGGCTTTCGACCATCGCCCAGATGGACCGTTTAATTGTACTGGATCAGGGCCGGATCGCTGAACAGGGTACTCATGAGCAACTGATTCAGCAAAATGGTATTTATGCTCAACTATGGCAACGTCAAACTGGTGGCTTTTTAGTTGAACAGCAAATACCAAAGAAAGTTGAGGACACAGAATAATGCTTTATCTGGAAGATTTACACATTGGTGATCGTTTTATCAGCCGTGAATATGAAATGACTGCTGAAGAAATCAAAAAATTTGCCACTCAATATGATCCACAGGTTTTTCATCTGGATGAAGAGCAAGCAAGCCGGCATCCTGTTTTTCAAGGTCTGGCCGCAAGTGGCTGGCACACCTCTGCAATTACCATGCGTTTATGGACAGAGTGCTTTCCGGTAGCAGGCGGTTTAATTGGTACCGAAACCAGTTTACGTTGGCCCAAGCCTACCAGGCCGGGAGATCGCATTCATGTTGAAGTCGAAATTACAGCAATCACTCCATCCAGAACTAAAAATGATCGGGGTATTGTTACTTATGTCACTCAGGCTTATAACCAATTTCAGGATCTCCTATTAATCTCTACTACAAAAATAGTAGTATTTAAAAAAGCAGCAATTGAAAATTAAGCAACTGATTTGTCCAACAATTCTTCTAGTTTAAAGTTTAATTTCATGCCAAGATGTAAACAGCACGTTGGAAAGCATGAGAGCAATGGATAGCGCATGGAGATAATTTCATCCCGGCAAGATGTGGGTATTCCAGGGGTATATGGCCTGTTATTGCTAGATGTGGTGTCACGCTGGGGCTATAGCGCAGAGACTTTATTTGCCCCCTTTCATTTTAGTAGTGAACAGCTCGCACACCCGGATTACCGTATTCCAACTCCTCTTGCCAACGAACTGATAAAACATGCCTTAAAAATTACAGGCGAGCAATCTTTAGGCTACCATCTTGGTACCCAAATGCGAATTTCAATTCATGGCTTTATTGGCTATGCAATCATGACAGCCAGTAATATATCTGAAGCCCTGGTTCTTGCTGCACGTTTTATTCAACTTCGTATGCCCTTTCTACAGCTTTATTTTTCTACTTTTGGTGATAAGGCAACCCTGCAATTACAGTGTGACATACAACTTGAACCTTTAAGGACCGAAATTATTCTTGCCCTGACTATTGGTATTATCAGTATGGCCAAGGCTATTACTGGCATTAATAACCTTGAAGGAGAAATTGATTTTGATTTTGCCAAACCTGAAGGATTTGACCGCTATTTAGCCAAAATGCCTTCACATCATTTCCGTTTTAATCAGCCACACATACTTTCCAGCTTTGATAAAAAGTTTCTGGGTTTACAGATGGTTAATGCTGACCCGATTGCCAGTCAAATCGCAATTAACCAGTGTGAAGCTGAACTTTCTGCTTTGGGTGAACGCCGACGTCTGGCTATGCGGGTGCGTGATATCCTCACTCATTCAGAACAGCACTATCTTAGTATAGAAAGCGTGGCCGATCGGTTGCATATGTCAGACCGTACCTTAAAACGCCAGCTGGCTGCTGAGGGCACCTCTTTTTCTAGTCTGGTTGATGAAGTGCGCTACCGGCATGCTACATCACTTCTCTCACGGACTGACTATACCCTTGAACAGATTGCCGACGAGCTGGGCTATTCTGACGTTGCCAATTTTAGCCGTGCCTTTAAGCGCTGGAGCGGCCGCAGTCCTAGTAATTGGCGTAAAGATCCGTATTTATAGACTTTAGTTTTTAAACAAAAACCTGTATAACACAAAGCAAAAATGCTTTAAAACTTTTTGAGGAATCGGCATGAATCATCCTTCGGAACTGAAGTATGCAAGTACACATGAATGGGTAAAAATTGTAGGTGATCTTGTGGTCACTGGTATTTCCGACCACGCTCAAGATGCTTTAGGTGACCTGGTCTATGTAGAAATGCCAGAGGTTGGCAGTCAGATTACAGCAGGTGCACAGGCTGGTGTGGTCGAATCCGTAAAAACTGCTTCTGATATTCATGCACCAGTTTCAGGCACAGTTGTAGAAATCAATTCTGCACTTGAAGATGATCCAGACTTTATCAATGAAGATCCGTATGGTAAGGGATGGATCTATAAAATTCGTCCAGATAATATGCAAGATGTAGACACATTACTTTCTAATACAGCTTATGAAGCTGGACTTTAAAAATTAATTTCATCAGCTTCTTTTACATAACTTGAGATTCACTCATAGACTGTAGAAGAAGCTGTTTCTGTATTTATATATCATATGTAGCTTAATCGCTATTTCTCATAATCTTGCTTTAGTTCATCGTCTCTATACAATTTACATACTTTCACTTATAATTTACAGGTTATATGACTTTATGACGTATTTACTTTTTATTTATCTCCCTCTTTTCCTATTATAAAAAATATCAATTTCTCTGCGTCTCAAGTCATGCTCTCCCGGTTATTATAGGTTTATCATGGCATCCATAGACTCCTCTCGGTTATGGAATAAGTTCTTTATTTTTTGCTTATTCAATAACATGTTTTTGTTCATATTTTATTTCGCACAAACTGCAGTGCTACCCGTTTATATTATAAGTGACCTGAATGGTACTGTAGCTCAGGCTGGTTTAGCCATGACTCTATTTATGGTCTCTTCTATTGTAGTGCGACCATTTAGTGGCTTAATCATTGAAAAATTTGGCAAGAAAAAGACCTTTTTAGTCTCTGAGCTGATTTTTTGTCTTTTTTCATTCGCTTATCTTCTGGCAGACAATCTTAGTGTTCTGCTGGTTATCCGTTTTCTGCATGGTATCTGGTTTAGTATTCTTACTACGGTTTGTGTACCGATTGCCAATGACTTCATTCCAGAAAAACGTAAAGGCGAAGGCATGGGCTATTTTATTATGTCAATAAACTTGGGGCTGGTGCTGGGTCCACTTTTAGGGCTTAGCTTGATTCAACCATTAGGCTACACTACCGTCGCGCTGATTTTAGCAACCATTATTTGTCTAGGCTTTGCTTTCTGCCTGCTTATCCCCATTCGCGAAATTAAAAAATTACCTGAAGTTACTGAGAAAAAGAAAATCAGCTTACAGGATTTTGTTGAAAAACGTGCCTTACCTGCTTCCCTGATGGTTATGCTCCTGGCATTTGGTTACTCTAGTATCATGTCTTATATTTCAACTTTTGCTGAAACTAAAGGCTTACTCAGCTCTGCTGGATTGTTTTTTGTAGTATTTGCTGTGGCTATGATGAGTATTCGTCCATTTACTGGCCGACTATATGACATTAAAGGCCCAAATATCATTATTTATCCATCTATCATTCTTTTTATTATGGGTTTGATACTTCTTAGCCAGATTGAAACTTTAACCGGTCTAATGATCAGTGCAATATTTATCGGTATGGGTTTCGGCTCACTTCAGCCCTGTTTACAAACTTTGGCAATCCAGCGTTCGCCTAGATATCGTATTGGCCATACGACTTCAACCTTCTTTACTTTATATGATACAGGGATAGCATTAGGGGCTGTATTACTGGGCTATGTAGTTGCATTGTACGGCTATACGGTGATGTACCTGCTTTGTGCTTTTATTATCGCTTTAAGCTTGATCTTTTATAAGTTTGTTGTAGACAGACAGAACCCCCTACAACCCTAAATTTACAGATATAGCCCGTATTCTTGAAGTATACGGGCCCCTGCTCTTATTTATATTTTATACTACACATTCATAGCGCATCTGCTCTGCAACAGAAAGCAACAAGGCAGATGTCTTATCCCATCCCAAGCAACCGTCTGTGACTGACTGACCATATATCATATTACAGGAGATTGCTTGGTTTCCATCTACAAGATGGCTTTCCAGCATTACTCCCCGTACATCAGTTTCACTACGCTCAGCAATAATTTGCTGGAGTACCGAGGTCTGTAATAAAGGATTTTTAGAACTGTTGCCATGACTGCAATCAATAACTAAAGGTGGAAGCACAGCTTTGTGACAGACACGTATCCGTTCAATTGATGCAAGGTCATAATTAGGGCCTGAATTTGCACCACGTAATATCAAATGTGGTAACTTGTTACCCAGACTGTTTAACATACAAGGTAAGCCATTTTGGCTCATACCCATGAACTGATGTGAGTTTCTGGCTGACTGTATGGCATCTAGTGCAATCTGAATTGAACCATCGGTACCATTTTTAAAACCAATGCTGTACGGCATATGGCTGGATATTTCTCGATGAATTTGTGATTCGCTGGTTCGTGCGCCAATGGCTCCCCAAGCCAATAGGTCATCAAAATATGCCGTAGCCATCGGATTTAAAATTTCGCTCGCAATAGGTAAACCCATACTGATGAGTTGCAGATATAAAGCTCTGGATTGCTCCAGGCCTGACTGCACATCTGAAGAACCATTTAAATGTGGATCATATAAAAACCCTTTCCAGCCGACCGTAGTACGGGGTTTCTCAATATAAGCACGCATGACCAGAAAAATCTGGTCTGAAATTTTAGTTTGGAGCTGTTTTAATTTTTGGGCATATTCGAGTGCAGCAGCCGGCTCATGAATAGAACAAGGTCCTGTAATTACCATAAGACGAGAGTCTTCGCCTGAAAGAATATTTTGTATAGTTGTACGATGCTCAGCAACTTGCCGGGCTAATGCAGGAGATAAAGAATATTGTGCTTTTAATTGATGAGGCAGGCTTAAAGTTTTTTCTGTTGTAGCCGATTGGTTTAAAGCAGTATTGAGAGCATTCATTGGTTATTCCTCTGGACTGTTTATTTCAGTCCGATGATTTATTTGAGCGTAAGGGATCTAAGCGATTGCATGTGCTGGCCAAAATAAAACCAATAAAAATTGCCAAAATAAGTAAAGTTAAATGTATACATGAGGGAAGCTCCATAATTATCAATCTATAAGACATAAAAAAACCTGATCAGGTTTGCCAATCAGGTTTTAATTTTGATGGGCAACCTTTATTTGCCCGAACGCATTCAGGCAATCATTTAAACTGCCAGAAATAATAATATGCGTTCATAAGTTCAGGTTGCTTTAACATCTTGTACCAATGTTTGAGAAAATATCTATTTTCTAAAATACGCGTACATTGTTTCTTTGACAAGAACTTAAACTAAAAAAATTATTTATTATTAAATAAACTTCTATTTATGATTAAGATTTAATGAATAAAACCTAGATAAAACAATTGTTAAACTCTATAAGGAAAAATTTTTAGCCTGTTTTGCCTCAACATAAACTTATATAATTATTACCTAAATTACAAACTACATAATTCAATTATGTATTGCATAACTTTTTGTTTTGAGTATCATTGAACCAAATGGGATGTAGTCTGTAATTTATCTAGGGCATGGAAATAAGCAATAGAATTAATTATGGGACATTCTGAAAATTTCACTAAAAATTTTAACTCTGTAACAGGCTCGGATGCTTAAGAGTAGAAAAACATATTTGAGTATTTCTATATTTCCAATCCGGATTCATGTTCAGAATTAAAAATAATTTCAGGTAGAAGGCAAAAGCTGAACAGGCTTTTGAACACAACAAGAGGAAGTTGTATGAACGTTTTAGAAAATCCTTTAGAACTCTGCGGATTTGCTTTCATTGAATTCGTATCGAAGGATGGTGAACTAGATCAGGTGTTTCAAACGATTGGTTTTACTAAAGTAGCCCGCCACAAGTCTAAGAATGTTTATTTATGGCGCCAAGGCAATATCAATATTATTTTAAACTATCAGCCAGAATCATACGCATCTTATTTCTTTAATGAGCATGGCCCTTCTGCCTGTGCTATGGGTTTTAAAACTAAAGATGCTGCAAAGGCTTATAAAAAAGCGCTTGAGCTGGGCGCTGAACCAATGCTAAACAAGGTAGGTCCAATGGAACTGAATATCCCGGCGATTAAAGGGATTGGTGGTATGCCAATTTTCCTGATTGATCGGGATATTTACCAGAGTGACTTTGAGTTCCTGGAAGGTGTAGATGCAAATCCGGTTGGAACTGGTCTAAATGAAATTGATCATTTGACCCATAATGTTTATAAAGGCCGTATGGAATACTGGGCTAATTTCTATGAAAAGATTTTCAACTTCCAGGAAATCCGCTATTTCGATATTAAAGGCGAATATACCGGCTTGACATCAAAAGCCCTGACTGCTCCAGATGGCATGATTCGTATTCCATTAAATGAAGACAGTGATAAAGGAAATGGCCAGATTGCAGAATTCCTGGCTGACTTTAATGGTGAAGGTATCCAGCATATTGCATTCATCACAGATGATCTGGTTTCGACTTGGGATAAGCTACATGACTTAGGAGCCAAGTTCATGACGGCGCCACCAGAAACCTATTATGAAATGCTGCCTGAGCGTTTACCAAATCATGGTGAACCAACAGAAGAGCTGAAAAAACGCGGCATTTTACTGGATGGTAATACTAAAGACGGCGAAAAACGCCTTCTACTTCAGATCTTTTCTGAGAATATGATCGGACCAGTCTTCTTTGAATTTATTCAGCGTAAAGATGACGACGGTTTTGGTGAAGGCAACTTCAAAGCCCTGTTTGAATCAATTGAACGCGATCAGATTAAACGTGGTGTACTCAGTGTAACTGATTAATTTATAATCCCTATATTTAGAAAATGCAGGAATTTTTTCCCTGCATTTTATAATATTTTTTATAAAATCAAGAAGGCGCTCTAATAGCACCTTCTTGATTTTAAAACAGTTATTTATCTTTCACGGATGTACTGGTTAATTGATTCGGCCATCTGCTTTAAAAATATAATTTTTTCATGGTTCGCTTGAATGGGCAGCATATCTTCACTATCAATTACCACAATACAAAACTCGATAGCATTGTAAGTATTAAAAATAGGTAAACCAACTGCGTTAATCCCGGTCAGAAGATCACCTTGTGCCACCGACATTTTTTGTGCCTGTATCTGATTTTTTAATATTAAGAACTCTTCCCAATTTTTAGGGGAAAGTGTTTTATTTGATGAGGTATGTTTTTTCCACTCTTCTTCCATAAGTGGCCGCACCAGATGTTCAGGCAAGTAAGACGCATAGATCCGGCCCGCAGCAGAGTTGACTAATGGCATGATTGAGCCTACACGCGTCACGATCGATACCGGATGCAACGATTCAATTGACTGGACAACCAGAGGGCCCCGCGGCGACCATTTACTAATCTGAATACTTGAACCGATTTTGCCCTGCATTTCATAAATCTGGCTTTGAACCAGTTGCAAGGTGTCCGTATGCTGGATACAACGTAAACCTAGACGCCATGCTTGTTCACCAAGGCCATACTGGCCATCTTCAAGCTGTCTGGCATAATTCATGCGTATCAGACTGGCCAGATAACGGTGGACTTTAGCAGGATGCATGCCGAGTTTGTGTGAAAGGTCTTTCAGCATGATGGGGTTATTATGTTCTACCAGTGAATTGAATACGTGTAGTCCTATTTCTAGAGACTGAACACCACCAGAGACCTTTTCTTCACTCATGTTTTAACCCTTTTCATCCTTTTTAAATATCCGTCTTCGCTCGTCTATTCCGGTTTTATATGCTGAGACCTTAGCAAGTTTCAGCCTGCCTGATCATAGAGAGTTCATTATTTTTTAGCAATCACCAAGCCCGACAAAGCTGGAAAAAACTGAAAAATATAGTTTTCTTCTTTAAAGCTGAATGTTTTAGTTCATCACAGACTGGGCCAAAAGAAAAAATTTCAGCGTTGAGTAATTTTTCTCATGCCATATAAAGATACAGGCTCAACGGCAATTAGAATAAAATTTATTAATAATTTTTATTTATTAAAACAATAACTTATTTTTATATAATGGCTAACCCAACAATATAACTAGACTTTTCAGTCAAAAATTTAAAAAATCGGCTATGTTCTCAAGGTTTAAATTATGTTATACGTAATTAAGTATAAAATTATTACGAATACGAAAAACACAAGGAAGAAAGGATCATATGGATAATCCTCAACAAGGTGATTTAAACGCAGGTTTAAAGAATCGTCATATTCAGCTGATTGCTCTTGGAGGAGCAATCGGTACCGGTCTATTTCTGGGAATTTCTCAAACAATTAAAATGGCCGGCCCCTCAGTTATTCTGGGCTATGCAATAGCAGGACTGATTGCTTTCCTGATGATGCGCCAGTTAGGTGAAATGATTGTAGAAGAACCGGTAAGCGGTTCATTTAGTCATTTTGCTTACAAGTACTGGGGAAAATTCGCAGGATTTATGTCTGGGTGGAATTACTGGGTACTGAACGTACTGGTTTGTATGGCAGAACTCAGTGCAATCGGTCTTTATATCCACTACTGGTGGCCTGAAATTCCAACCTGGATGACCGCCTTAGGCTTTTTTATTCTGATCAACGGCATTAACCTGCTTCATGTCAAATTTTTTGGTGAAATGGAATTCTGGCTCGCTATTATCAAGGTGGTGGCGATCATTTGTATGATCGGCTTCGGTAGCTATCTGCTCACTACCGGTAGCGCAGGACCACAATCGACCATCAGCAATCTTTGGGCACTAGGTGGATTTTTTCCGAACGGCATCAGTGGTCTGGTTATGGCCATGGCTGTAATCATGTTTGCTTTTGGTGGTATTGAACTTGTCGGTATTGCTGCAGCAGAAACGCACGAACCCGGGAAAACCTTGCCTAAAGCTATTAACCAGATTGTCTACCGTATCCTGATTTTTTATATCGGTACTCTCGTAGTAATTTTATCGCTATTTCCATGGAACAAAATGGCCGAAGGCGGCAGTCCGTTTGTGCTGATTTTTGATTCTCTTAACAGTCAGGGAGTTGCGACTGTACTGAATTTTGTAGTACTGACAGCAGCAGTTTCTGTTTATAACAGTACCAGTTACTGTACCAGTCGCATGCTGCTCGGTCTGGCCAAACAGGGTAATGCACCTGAGTTTTTGAGTAAAATTAACAAAAATGGTATTCCGGTGCCGGCCGTACTAATCTCTGCTTTTGTTACCCTGCTCTGTGTACTGCTCAATTACATGTTTCCAGAGAAAGCGTTTAGTCTGCTGATGATGCTGGTTGTTGCTGCGATCGTTATTAACTGGATGGTCATTTTTATCACTCACTTAAAATTCCGCAAACAGATGATACGTGAAAACAAAACCACGCAATTTCCAAGTTTGGCTTATCCATTCACAAACTATCTCTGTATAGTCTTTATGATTGGTATTTTAGGCATTATGATAATGACGCCAGATATGCGTATTGCAGTTATGATGATCCCAGGATGGCTGTTGTGCCTGCTGATCGCCTATCAGATTAAAAAGCGCAAGGCACTTCAACGTCATAATATGGTTCTGGAAACTGACACCTGAGCCAGTAAATCCCCTCCAGAACATGGATGATGGACTGGAGCAGTTTTTAACAGAGTACAGTTAGAAGGCTGTACGACTTAAGGAAGTAATTGAATGTTTGAGCATGTAAATCCTTATCCGGGTGATCCGATTCTGTCTCTAATGGAAGAGTTCAATACGGATGCCCGTACAGACAAGGTAAACCTGAGTATTGGACTTTATTATAATGAAGACAGTATTGTGCCACAGCTCGAAGCCGTTAAAACAGCGTACAAGCATATTGCCAAGCTGAACGATACGACCAAACTGTACCTGCCAATGGAAGGCTTCAAACCTTACCGTGAAGCCATTCAAAACTTGCTGTTTACTGAAAACAGTCCGGCTCGAGCTCAGGGACGTGTTGCTACAATTCAAACATTAGGCGGATCAGGTGCTCTTAAAGTAGGTGCAGATTTCCTTAAGAAATACTTTCCTGAGTCTGAAATCTGGGTAAGTAATCCAACTTGGGATAATCATGTAGCCATCTTCAATGGTGCAGGTATAAATACACATTACTATCCATATTTTGATGCTGAAACCCATGGTGTGGACTTTGCGGGTATGCTAGATACCTTAAAGCAACTGCCAGAACAAAGTATCGTATTATTGCATCCATGCTGTCATAATCCGACTGGCGCCGATCTTGTTCCTGCACAGTGGGATCAGGTGATTGAAGTATTAAAAACAGGAAACTTGATTCCGTTTTTAGACATCGCTTATCAGGGCTTTGGCCACGGCATGCAAGAAGATGCTTATCTGATCCGTGCACTGGATCAGGCAGGAATGAACTTTATTGTCAGCAATTCATTTTCCAAGATTTTCTCGCTATATGGTGAACGTGTTGGCGGACTTTCCTTTGTCTGTGACGACCAAGAAACAGCTCAGCGCGTTCTGGGCCAGCTCAAGGCTACCGTTCGCCGTATTTACTCTAGCCCCCCTACAACGGGTGCATTACTGGTTGAAAATGTGCTCAATGATGAAGAACTACACTCCCTTTGGCTGACTGAAGTTGAAGGTATGCGTACCCGTATCCAGAAAATGCGTCAGATTCTAAAAGATGAATTAAGTCGCGCATTACCAAATCAAGACTTTAGCTACTTGGTAAACCAGAACGGTATGTTTAGTTATACCGGGTTGACTGCTGAACAGGTCGATCTGCTTAAGGAAAAATACGGTATTTATCTGGTTCGAAGCGGACGTATGTGTGTTGCAGGTCTAAACCAGAAAAATATTTATTATGTGGCTGAAGCAATGGCTGCTGTTTTGAAAAAGAGTTTAGTCACTGTTTAATTTTAAATAAATAAAAAACCGGGAAAGTTCCCGGTTTTTTATTTTTTAGATTATAAAGTTTAGGTTTGCCTAGAACTAAAAATGAATCACTGTACGGATAGATTTACCCTCATGAAGTAAATCAAAAGCTTCATTAATTTTACTCAAAGGTAAATTATGCGTGATGAATGGATCAATTTTAATTTCACCACGCATTGCCTGCTGTACCATACCTGGTAGCTGGGTACGACCCTTGACGCCACCAAAAGCCGAACCACGCCATACCCGGCCTGTTACCAGCTGGAATGGACGGGTACGTATTTCCTGACCGGCGCCGGCAACGCCAATAATGACTGACTCGCCCCAGCCTTTATGGCAGCATTCCAGTGCAGCACGCATGATGTCTACGTTACCAATACATTCAAAGCTATAGTCAACCCCTCCATCAGTCATCTCAACAATGACTTCCTGGATAGGCTTGCTATAGTCTTTCGGATTGACAACATCAGTCGCGCCCATTTCCTGAGCCAGTGCAAACTTGTCCGGATTAATATCAATTGCAATAATACGGCCAGCTTTGGCTTGCACTGCACCCTGAATAGCTGCCAGTCCAATTGCACCTAAACCGAAAATCGCGACAGTCGCACCTTCTTCAACTTTTGCCGTATTATGTACTGCACCGATTCCTGTCGTTACACCACATCCGAGCAGGCACATTTTTTCAAGTGGGGCTTCCGGATCAATTTTAGCAAGAGAGATTTCTGCTACTACAGTGTATTCACTGAATGTAGACGTACCCATATAATGATAAATAGGCTCACCATTATAAGAAAAGCGGGTCGTACCATCCGGCATTAAGCCTTTACCTTGAGTTGCACGAACTGCCTGGCACAGGTTAGTTTTGCCTGAAGTACAGAATTTGCACTTGCCACATTCTGCAGTATAGAGCGGAATAACATGATCACCGGGCTTCACCGAAGTAACCCCTTCTCCGACCTCAACTACAATACCGCCACCTTCATGCCCTAGAACCGCTGGAAAAACGCCTTCCGGATCTTCACCTGATAAAGTAAAAGCATCAGTATGGCATACACCAGTGTGTGTAATTTTAACCAGTACTTCACCAGCTTTTGGCGGAGCAACATCTATTTCAACAATTTCCAGGGGCTGACCTGGCCCAAATGCGACTGCTGCACGTGATTTCATTACATTTTCATCCTGTAATCTGTAAGGCTGACTGAAAAATTAATACCTAACAGTAACTCTAATACGCTAAAACATTCAAGTATTTACTCAGGCATGATGTTATCTTAAATGTGAAAGAGATACGTGACACATAATTAAAATGCAATTAGATAATCATCTGAAAGGTATAATTATTGGTATGACATTGACGGGTTTAACTGGCTGTGAGCTCCCTCCCAATATCTCGGAATATACGGAGCATAAACATACGCCTTCTCGCCCCTGGATTAATGATGATGCTAAAGACGAAAAAATCCGACAGGGACTCACTGCCTATTTGGCCATGGAAGATGCATTTAGTAGTATAGCATCACGTATCCACCTGATTCGTAATGCAAAAAATACTTTAGAATTACAGTATTATATCTGGAATAATGATTTTATTGGGCACCTGATGTTTGCTGAACTCCTAAGAGCAGCTGATCGTGGTGTAAAAATAAAGCTTTTAATTGATGATCAGAATGGTACACAGCTCGACCCGACTTTAAAAGTACTCAGTCTGCATCCAAATTTTGAAATTAAAATATTTAATCCTTACAAATACCGGCATTTGCGGGTATTGGACTATTTTTTTCGCATGAAATATGTCAATCAGCGTATGCATAATAAACTTATTATTGCTGATGGAGTCATGGCCGTAACAGGTGGACGGAATATTAGCCGCGAATACTTTGATGCGAGTCAGGAATTCCAGTTTACCGACATGGACATTCTGTTTTCTGGTAAAGCTGTTGAGCAGGCTAATCAAGTATTTGCAGAATTTTGGCTGCATGAATTGAGCTACTCATCACAACAGCTGCTCGGTTTCGGTACGGTTGACCAGTTAATTGCATTACGTAAAGAATATGACCTGATTGAAAATTCTCGCAACCCGACGGAAGAACGGATTTCTCAGGCTCAGGAACTGATTAACCAATATTTGCAGGAACGCCCGATCAACTGGGCCAAAGCATATTTTGTAGCAGACTCTCCCAAGAAAATTAAAGGACTAGCAACTGGCAATGAACTGATTTATAACCAGATGATTTCTATATTGGGTGAGCCTAAAAACCATCTTGAACTGGTTTCAGCTTATTTTGTACCTACAGAAATCGGTCAGAAGTACCTTTCTAATATTTCTAAAAATGGAATTAATGTCAGAATTTTAACCAATTCTCTGCCAGCCAATGATGTTGCTTTGGTCCATGCCTTTTACGGAAAGTACCGTAAAAGTCTGCTTGAACATGGTGTACAGCTTTATGAATTTAAGCCTTATCAGGAGCGAAAGCGTCGTACCTGGTATGAAGTCGCCACCGGTAACGTAATACCCTCCAAAGGCAAGAACAGTTCCAGTTTGCATGCTAAATTTTTTGATGTAGACGGCAAGGTTTTTATTGGCTCATTCAATTTTGATCCACGTTCAGTTAATCTGAATACAGAAGTAGGCTTGGTGATTGAATCTGAAGCTTTACAAAAACATATTACATTAAATCTCGACAAGCACCTTCCCCAGATTGCTTATAAGCTCAAATTAGATCAAAAAGGTAACATTGTCTGGTTAGAACAGAAAAAGGACGGCAAAGTGGTAGAACATCAGAATGAACCGGGGACTAGCCGTTTTCAGCGCTTCATGATGGATACTGTTTCAAGACTGCCTATTGAATGGATGATGTAAGTCTGATTTTCAAAGTTTGCATTTATATACTGTAAAAGTTGTGCCTGACGACCTGATCTTTTAAGATGGCCACTTTTACAGTTCACATCTCCCCGTAATGCAATTTTTTGATTTAAGCCGGCAATTTAATTTAAATGATATTTTGACGCCCAAGAAAACTCTGGATGACTTAGGTGGACAGGAATGGTTCCTGAGCAAAATCCGTGTGGAATATGACTGCCTGGCTTCCGACAGTAATATTCTTGAAGGTCAGGCTATTTTAAAATCTAGTGAAAATATCCAGATTGAGCTAGAGTGGGTAATTGTCGATACAGGTTATGAGCTGCAAATACTTTTTAAAGGTATTGAAGACTATCGCAATGAACACGTTATAGTGACAGTTAAAGGCGCCCAGCTTGTAGAACTTTCTGGAGAACTAGTAACCAGCCAGGCTTTAGCATTATGGATTGAGGGGACTTTACTGATAAAGCTCCCTCATATTCGCCGTGAAATTAAAAGCCGGTTAAATCTATGGGACTACATAGAATATCAGGATTAACCTGATTAATATAAAAGGATAGCTGCATGGGCTATCCTTTTGGATTTTAAAAATATTACTTTAGCCTAAATTATTCAGCTTACTTGGTCTAATGTTTGTGAAGCACTTCCGGACAATACTTCACTCACCAGATTTTCAAATGAGAAAATTTCTTCCAGTTGTTTTTCGGTCAGCAGTTTTTTCTCTAAAACTACGTCCTGAATTGTACGATTCTCAGCAATACACTGCTTACCGATTTCATCACAGGCACCATGACCAAGAATCGGTTCAAGCAAGGTAATTATTCCAACACTGCGCATTACTGCTTCATAGCAGGTCTTTTCATTGGCGTGAATGCCCTGTATACATTTTTCATCGAGTGTTTTTATGCCTTGGGTGAGTAGCCCGATTGATTCATTTAAGGCTTGCGCAATGACAGGCTCCATAACATTAAGCTGTAACTGGCCTGCCTCAGCAGCAAAGGTAATGGTTAAATCATTACCTATAACCTTAAAAGCAATCTGGTTAACCACCTCAGGAATCACAGGATTTACTTTAGCCGGCATAATAGATGAACCTGCCTGCATTTCAGGTAAACTGATTTCAGCTAGCCCGGTACGTGGTCCCGAACTTAATAAACGCAGGTCATTACAAATTTTTGATAGTTTGCACGCTAGACGTTTTAAGCTGCTCGACAGAATAATAAATACACCACAGTCACTGGTTGCTTCTACATAGTCTTCTGCTCCCGAAAGCGGCAGACCAGTAATTTCCTTTAAGCATTCTACCACTTTAGCCGCATAACCCTGTGGCGTATTTACACCGGTACCAATCGCTGTTGCACCCAGATTAATTTCCAATAATAGCTGGCGCATCTTTTGAATTAAACGTACATCTTCTTTAAGCAGAGTAGCAAAAGCACGAAATTCCTGTCCTAGGGTCATAGGTACTGCATCTTGCAGTTGGGTACGTCCCATCTTTAAGACAAAACGAAATTCAGTTGCCTTATATTCAAGTGAAGTAATTAAACTTTCGACCTGCATAAACAGTTGATCTAAAGCATAGTAGGTCGCAACTCTTAAGGCGGTCGGATAGACATCATTCGTTGACTGTGATTTATTCACATGGTCATTGGGATGAATAATATAGTATGAGCCCTTGTCATGACCGGTCATTTCTAGCGCCAAGTTGGCAATTACCTCATTGGTATTCATATTAATAGAAGTACCAGCGCCGCCCTGATAGACATCTAGCGGGAAATGTTTTTCCCAATTCTCTGGAGTATCAATTAGTTTTTGACATGCTGCCTGAATGGCCTGACTCTGCTGTTCGGTAAGTTTTCCAAAAAACTGGTTAGCTTGTGCTGAAGCTTTTTTTACCTGAGCCAAAGCGCGGATGAAATGGTGCTGTTCACCTATTTTCTGCTGAGAGATCTGAAAGTTTTCTAAGGCTCTTAAAGTATGAATGCCATAGTAACTTGAAGAAAGCACCTCTTTGGTGCCTAATAAGTCCTTTTCGGTGCGAAACCTGTTGTTTTGTCCAATATTCATTCCGTTAACTCTTAAATTGTGCACAATTATAGTGCAATAGAAGTATAATAGGACTTGTTATAATTTTCACTACTTACAATATGAAACATTTGGAAAGTTTTTACTAATTTTTATCAAGTTCTGCAACTAACGTAACTTTATGTAAATTTTGGCAGAAATTTGAACTTTTCTATTTGAAGCGCTATATAAAAGTTAAATTTTTTCACTATTTTACATTAATGCAAAATTATAGTTATAAGTTTAAAAATTAATCTTTATAAATCATTGCAATAAATTTATTGCAACTAAAGTTACACAAAGTAACATTTTGCATGTAAAATTGTATTACAAATGTAACAGTACAAAAAATCACTTTTGTGCTTGAATCACAGCCTTTCCAGGTGAATCAGATATAATGCGCTATTTGCTGGAATGCACATATACAGCATAAGGACAGGCAGGCATGGAACAGTTTAACCCTACCCTCATCACATTTATATTTTATATCATCGCTATGGTAGGTATAGGTTTGTATGCCTATAAAGCCACAAGCGATTTTTCAGATTATATTCTCGGTGGTCGAAGCCTCGGCAGCTTCGTCACCGCTCTTTCAGCCGGTGCTTCAGATATGAGTGGCTGGCTACTCATGGGCCTTCCAGGTGCAATCTACCTGTCTGGACTTTCTGAAGCATGGATTGCCATCGGCCTAATTATTGGTGCTTGGCTAAACTGGCTACTGGTTGCAGGCCGTCTGCGGGTACATACCGAAGTCCAGCATAACGCTTTAACTCTTCCAGATTATTTCACTAGCCGTTTTGCAGACCACAAGAAAATCCTGCGGATTACATCAGCAATGATTATTTTGATTTTCTTCGCAATCTACTGTGCTTCAGGTATGGTTGCAGGGGCACGTCTATTTGAAAGTATTTTCGGAATGTCTTACCAGACTGCTCTATGGATCAGTGCTATTGCAACTATCAGTTATGTATGTATTGGCGGATTTCTGGCTATTAGCTGGACTGATACATTCCAGGCTGGCCTGATGATTTTTGCTTTACTACTAACACCCGTAATTACATTTTTAAGTATTGGCGACACTACTCAAGTTATGACACTGCTGGAAACTGCTCGACCTGCTGCATTCGACATGTTCTCCAATTTGAGTATAGTGGCTATTTTATCTCTCATGGCTTGGGGTCTGGGTTATTTTGGCCAGCCGCATATCCTTGTACGTTTTATGGCAGCAGATTCAGTCAAGTCAATTCCGGCTGCACGTCGTATCGGCATGACCTGGATGATTCTATGTTTAGGCGGTGCAGTTGGAGCAGGTTTTTTTGGTATTCCCTACTTTGCACAGCACCCTGAACTTGCAGGTGCAGTGACTCAGAATCCAGAAACTGTATTTATGGAATTAACCAAGATCCTTTTTAATCCTTGGATAGCAGGTATTATTCTTGCTGCGATTTTAGCAGCTGTGATGAGTACATTAAGCTGCCAGTTATTGGTATGTTCAAGTACTTTGACTGAAGACTTTTATAAGACTTTCCTACGCAAAAATGCTTCCCAGAAGGAACTGGTTTGGGTAGGCCGCCTTATGGTTCTGGCAATTGCAGTGTTGGCGATTATTCTTGCAGGTAATCCAGAGAGCAAGGTTTTAGGTTTAGTTTCTTATGCATGGGCAGGTTTTGGTGCTGCATTTGGTCCACTCATTATTCTGTCCCTGTTCTGGAAGCGCATGACCCTAAATGGTGCTTTAGCCGGAATGATCACAGGTGCAGTGGTAGTAATTTTATGGAAAAACCTGTTTGCTGAAACTGGTATCTATGAAATTATTCCTGGTTTCATTTTGGCATGGGCAGTGATCATGCTGGTCAGCCTGATGGGTAAAGTGCCAGGTCGCGAGGTGACTGATCGTTTTGAAGAAGCTGACCGTCTGTATCATGAGCAGAAATAAACCGGATATCCATATCTAAAACAAAGGGGCTTTTAAGCCCCTTTATTTTTAACTGCTGTTTTACTTTTAAGCTTTAATCGGGTTGTGGTTTTGAGCTCTTCCATCACTGGATAACTGCGTGTTTCCTTTACGCCTGGCAGTTGCCAGAGCACCTGTCCTGCCATTTTACGAAATTCTTCCATATTGGCACTGCGCACCTTAAGCAGAAAGTCGAATCCTCCACTCATTAAATGGCATTCAGAAATTTCCGGATAGTCCAGAATTGCCTCTTCAAACTCTTCAAGAGCATTTGGGGTTGTCTTGTCCAGCATTACCTCGACAAAAACAACAAAGCCGGCATCCAGTTTGTTTGGGTTAAGTTTAGCTTCATAACCAAGTATATATCCTTCCTTGGTAAGCTTTTGTACCCGTGAAATTACAGCTGTGGGAGAGAGGTTAACTAACTCAGCCAGTTTACTGTTGGCAATACGTCCATCACACTGTAATAGTTCAAGTATTTTGAAATCTGTACGATCCAGCATAATTTCCTGTCTTCCATGAATAATTCACTAAATTATGAACTATTTTTAGTGAGTTATTCGCTATTTATTTTGTAATTATAAAATTATCTAAAGTGACTGATCATCACAGTTTTTAATATTGTCATCGGATACTGACATGAATGTAATGGATACATACAGCGCTCGGGAAAATGCCCAGCCACACTTCGGCTACATCACTGCTTTCAAGGAAAAAAGCAATTTTGAAGAACAGATTAATACTGCCTGGCGCCGTGCGGAGCCTGAAGCGGTAGAAGAGCTATTACAGGCAGCTGAGCTTTCTGCAGAGCTGGACCAGAAAATTCATGAACTGGCTTTTAATCTGGCACACAGTTTACGTGACCGTAAATCAGGTTCGGGCAAGGCTGGAATTGTACAGGGACTTTTACAGGAGTTTTCTTTATCTTCGCAGGAAGGTATTGCACTGATGTGTCTGGCTGAAGCTCTTCTTCGTATTCCAGATACAGCTACCCGGGATCTGCTCATCCGTGACAAGATTAATCAGGGCAACTGGAAAGAACATTTGGGCCAAAGCAACCTGATGTTTGTAAATGCGGCAGCTTGGGGGCTAATGCTGACCGGTAAACTGATGGAAACACCAACCCGTACCAGCCTGTCAAGCATCCTGACAGGTATTCTGGCACGTAGCGGGCGTGGCATTATTCGTAAAGCTGTTGATGTTGCCATGCGTATGATGGGCGAGCAGTTTGTAACGGGTGAAACCATTGGTGAAGCACTGAACAATGCAAAATCACTTGAAGATAAAGGTTTCCGCTATTCTTATGACATGCTGGGCGAGGCTGCCCTCACAGCTGAAGATGCTGAACGCTATTATGATGATTACAGCCAGGCCATTCATGCAATCGGTCAGGCTTCTAAAGACAAAGATGTATATGATGGCCCGGGTATCTCAATCAAGCTTTCTGCCCTGCATCCGCGTTATCAACGTGCTCAGGTTACCCGAGTACATGAAGAGCTTTATCCTAAGATTCTCAAATTAGCCGAGCTGGCCAAAGGATATAATATTGGCCTGAATATTGATGCTGAAGAAACTGAACGTCTGGAACTGTCTCTGGAACTATTAGAACGTCTATGTTTCGAGCCATCTCTGGCCCAGTGGAAAGGTATTGGCTTTGTTATTCAGGCTTACCAGAAACGCTGCTTCAATCTGGTCGATTATCTGGTTGATCTGGCAAAACGTTCTGAAAAACGTTTGATGATCCGTCTGGTTAAAGGTGCTTACTGGGATAGTGAGATTAAAAAATCCCAGATTGAAGGTATGTCGGACTATCCGGTATTTACTCAAAAAGTCCATACTGACCTGTCTTATATTGCATGTGCTAAGAAACTTCTCGCCGCGCCTGAACAGATTTATCCGCAGTTTGCCACACACAATGCGCAAACACTGGCAACGATTTACCAACTGGCTAAACCGGAACAATATTATCCGGGTCAGTATGAATTCCAATGTCTGCATGGTATGGGTGAGCCGTTATATGAACAGGTAGTAGGTTCACGTCAGGATAAAAAACTGGGCATTCCATGTCGTATTTATGCGCCTGTCGGCAGCCATGAAACTCTTTTGGCCTATCTGGTACGTCGCCTGCTCGAAAATGGCGCCAACACTTCATTTGTAAACCGTATTGCTGACAAGAATCTGAGCATCGAAAGCCTGATCCGCAATCCTGTTCAGGAAATTAGAGAGACTGCAGCCTTTACCGGAAAACTGGGACAGAAACATCCTTCTATTCCTTTCCCTCAAGATTTGTATGGCAATCTGCGTCACAATTCTAAAGGTCTGGATCTGGCAAATGACCAGGTATTGAAAGCTCTAAATGATGCAGCAACCCGTTTTCATGATCAAACCTGGTCTAGCCAGCCTATGCTGGGACAGGAAATTGATTCCAGCCTGGAACGTAGTCTGGTCACGGTATTAAATCCATCTTCTCATCAGGATATTGTGGGTTATGTACATGAAGCAGAAGCTCAAGATGTAGAACTGGCACTGACTCTGGCACAAAAAGCTGAATCAGACTGGGCAAATACCACACCGGTCCAGCGAGCAGGTATGCTGAAAAAAGCAGCCGACCTGATGGAAAAACGTATTCAGGAGTTACTGGTTCTTCTTTCTCGTGAAAGCGGTAAAACCTATGCAAATGGCCTTGCTGAAGTTCGTGAAGCGGTAGATTTCCTGCGTTATTATGCTACTCAAATGGAATCAATTGCGGCTCAGAGTGTAGTCACACCGCTGGGTACCGTTTTATGTATCAGTCCATGGAACTTCCCGCTGGCAATTTTCAGTGGGCAAATCGCTGCGGCACTGGTGGCCGGTAATTGTGTAGTTGCAAAACCGGCAGAACAAACTCCTCTCATTGCTGCTCTTGCTGTTGAACTGCTATGGGAGGCTGGTGTTCCTCATAGTGTGCTACAGCTTATGCCAGGCCGTGGTGAAATTGTAGGGGCATTACTTAGCCAGGATGCACGTATCCAGGGCATCATGTTTACCGGCTCAACTGAAGTTGCCAAGATTCTGCAAAAAACTGTATCAGGTCGTGTAACCCGTCATGGTCAGCCAGTGGTATTCATTGCTGAAACAGGCGGTCAGAATGCGATGATTGTGGACTCCTCTGCCCTAACTGAACAAGTGGTGCTCGATGTCTTGAGCTCAGCCTTTGATAGTGCCGGCCAACGCTGTTCCGCACTACGTATTTTATGTGTGCAGGAAGATAATGCAAAACCGCTTTTACATATGCTAAAAGGTGGCATGCAGCAGTTACGGGTTGGCAATCCGGTTTATCTGAATACAGATATCGGACCGGTAATTGATCAGGAAGCAAAAACCAATATAGAAAATCACATCCAGAAAATGCAGAAACAAGGTTACCCGGTATACCAGTTTGCGCATAATCCGGAGCAAAACCAGTTCAAAGATGGGACTTTTATTCTTCCAACACTTATTGAGTTACCAAACCTTAATGAACTCAAACGTGAAGTCTTTGGACCGGTATTGCATGTAATTACCTACAAACAGGGCCAGCTTGCACAGTTACTTGATGCCATTCATGCTAAAGGCTATGGCTTGACTATGGGTTTACATACACGCATTGATGAAACAGTTCAAACGGTTATTCAACATGCAGAAGTAGGCAACCTTTACATTAACCGTAATATTGTAGGTGCCGTGGTAGGTGTACAGCCTTTTGGCGGAGAAGGTTTATCTGGTACAGGGCCAAAAGCGGGCGGTCCGCTCTATTTATACCGCTTGATGCAAGATTGTCAGCCTAAAAAACTGGAACAGCCGTTTGCAGTACAGACGGTGAACCATACAAGTGCTAATCCGTTATATGTCGATTTTCTGGCTTGGGTAAAACAGAATCTGCCACAATATACTTTGGGCCAAGAGCAAAGCTTCTTTGCAGGGAAAGTATTTGAATTGCAGGGACCAACCGGGGAATCAAATCAGTATGCTGTGTTACCACGTAAAAGAACTTTAAGTCTGGCAGAGAGTGAGCAGGAACAGATTGCTCAACTTATTGCAATTTTCTCGGTAGGTAGTCAACCAGTTTTACTTAAAGGTAATGACTTCTATCAAAAACATGCAGCCAGGTTACCTGAAGTTATACGTCAGCAATTCCACATCATTGAAAATATTCAAACTGGTGATTTTGATGCTGTGTTACATCATGGTAGTCAGAACCAACTCATGAATCTGCAGAAACAGATCGCACAGCGCGAAGGTGCAATTGTTGGAATTACTCACTTAGAGCCGCAACAGTTACAGATTCCGGTTGAGCGTTTAGTTATTGAACGTGCAATCAGTATTAACACTGCTGCTGCAGGTGGTAATGCCAGCCTGATGACGCTGGTATAAGCTGGCTATAAAAGTCTAACAAAAAGGCGGTCTATATAGGCCGCTTTTTTAATATGGATCCTTTTGAAATGATCATATTCATTAAATCAGGCCAATTTCCTGAAAAAAGTTCCCATATAATTCTGCTTTTTTTTCAAGTGCTAATGGATATGCACGTGATGAAGATGGCATACGGTATAGATTCAGGTCTCTGCCCATAAAATGGGTATGGCTCGGCATGGCAATAGTGGGTTTTTCAGTTCCTTCAGGTAAAAGGGAAATTAGTGTTTCTGTTGCTTTATCTCCTGTGGTCATTAGAGTATGACATTCAGGAATCGGCATAAGCAGCTCTTCAAGCTTGACTGTAGTCACGATTTGCAAGAATTTATCTGAAGCATTGCCCTTTAGACGAATTACTTTTTCCGCAACATCATAAATGGCTATACCTTTATCTACCAGAAACTCACAAATTAAAGTTTCATTAAAGCTTTTTTTATCAATATCAAGAAAATAGTTTTTATTTTCAAAAAAAATAAGACCGAAGATTCGCCACATATCATTTTGAAAGTTCGGATAGTAAAACTCCATTTTCCAGCGCTCACGCGATGGTGGAAAACTTCCTAACATCAACAGCTTTGCATTTTCTGGTAAAAAAGGTGTAAAAGGATGAGTTTCAATCTGGTTTTCAAGCATACTGACTAATTTCCTGAATCACGTGTGCACTTTGATTTTTTGGTTTTCAAAATCTAATCTTTATAAAAATTACTTTAGTTTCAGATATAGTTCCATGCATACTTTGTTCAGGCTGTTAATTTCGGTAAACAGTACCTACATTTCTTTTTAATTCTGTTCAAAAAAAGACTCCGGAGAGTCTTGGTACTAGCTAAGTTTATTCACCAGTTTTAAAGGCAATATCTTCATTGCGATACCCATGGGTAACCATGGCCATTTTGGAACATAAGCTTTAACGGGCTCTCTTTCAATGGCTTCGACGAGTGCTTTGCTACCGGTTTTTTCATCCACTTCAAATGGAAGTTTTTTAGCCCCTTCATTCAGTTCGGTTCGAATATAACCAGGGAAAATTGTTGAAACCTTGATGGGAGTATTTAAAAGTTCAGCACGGATTCCTTCTGCCAGATGCGCTACAGCCGCTTTACTGGCAGCATAGGTAGAAAGGTGCTTTGGCAAGCCACGCATAGCACTCATGGATGAGATTACGACAAGATGACCGGCATTTTGTGCACGGAAAATTTCCACAGCTGCTTCACACTGGGCTAAAGCAGAAATAAAGTTAGTTTCTGCTGTAGCACGGTTAACTTCAAAATTTCCCTTACCAATACGGCGGCCTTCACCCACTCCTGCATTTACAATAATTCGATCAATTTTTCCGAACTCTTGCTTAAACGCCTTAAATACTTCAAAAACTTCATTGTAATGCGTTACATCCAGAGTTTTTGCAATAACTTTAATACCGTATTGAACCTCCAGCTCCTGCTTCAGCTGCTCCAAGCGCTCCATCCGTCGCGCACAAATTGCGAGATTATAGCCTTTTTGTGCAAATTCGCGTGCCATACCCGCGCCTAACCCAGAACTGGCGCCAGTAATTAAGATTGTTTTAGCCATGGTTTATTCCTTTTATATCCATGTAAGTAATTCAGGGTGAGTAGCCTTGATAAAATGATGTTCATTTAGGCTGAGCAATTGTGGCTCATTACCTACCAGACGCATAGTAGTTAGACTGGTATTGGCGATTGCCCAGTTAAGCGCAAAAGTCCGGTCAGGATTAAGCTCCAGAAGTTTGCCGACTGCTACCGATATAACCCCTCCTGAAGTGAAAACAATTGCATAACGTGGTTTAGATTTTTCTAGCTCATTACACAGGTTTACGAGTGCTGTTTCTACACGTTGCTTGAAGTGAGGCCATGATTCATCATATTCATGATGATAATCACCTCCTGTCCAACGCTGAATGGCACCTTCGAAGATTTTAGCCAGGTAAGCGCGTGGATTGCTTTCTTTGGCAACATCCTGCTTGAGCAGTGCAGGCTCATTAAAACGGGGTTCATAGCGAGAGAAAACCTGCTGATGGTTAAACTCATTCCATTCGCTCAATGTCTGGACCGGAACTTCAGGAAAGTATTCTGCAAGTGCCAGTTGAGCGGTCTGCTGATGACGCCGCATGCTTCCTGCTACTACATAAGGTTCATCTTTTAGAATCTTATTGAAGTACTGACCTAGAAGTTTAGCCTGCAGTTCTCCATTAGGAGATAGCTGGTCATAACTAGTGGCGCCAAACGAAGCCTGACCATGTCTAACCAGATATATTGTAGTCATTTTTTCAGGATCTCCTGCAACTTATGTACATATTTCTGGGCCAGCGGGTTTTCATGAATTTTCTGCTGAGCAATCAGTTTCAATGCACGTACATGCAAGGCCTGAATTATGATCCAGAAGTTTTTAAAGGCTGGATTTCGAGTTTGCCTATGAAAATAACGATAATAAATCTGTTGGGCAATGACCGCTAAACGAAAAATACCGAATACCTCATAAAAGGTCCAGTTATCAGGTTTCAGGCCAGTTTTATCCAGATAATATTCAACCACTTGTTTGCGGCTAAACATACCCGGTAAATGAGTTGGTTGACGTCGGGTAGAACGGAAGATCATATTATCAGTTGGTTCTACCCAGTAAGCCAAGGCGCTGCCCAGATCCATTAATGGATCACCCAAGGTGGCCATTTCCCAGTCTAAAACACCAATAACTTGTGTGGGCTGCTGCGGACTCAACACTACATTGTCAAAACGCCAGTCGTTATGAATTAAGCAGGTCTCTGAATCCTCTGGTATGTTATCCAGCAGCCATTTTCGGACATACTTAAAAGAAGGTACATTGATGGTTCTGGCCTTTTCATAGCGTTTGTCCCAACCTTCTACCTGACGCCGGCAATAGCCTTCGCCTTTACCAAGTTTTTCCAGCTCAGTTCCCTGATAAGGTACTTGATGTAATTCAATGAGCTTATCAATGACATTAATACATAGCTCATGTACTTGTGCTTCACCCAACTGAAGCTCTGGCGGCAGTTTGGCACGTGGAATAATTCCCTCTATACGCTTCATCACATAAAAGTCGCAACCGATGACAGACTCATCCTCACAAAGGGCGACCATTTGTGGTACTACCGGATAATAAGGTGCCAGATTTTTCTGTACTGTATATTCACGAACCATATCATGTGCAGATTTGGCTTTAGTCCCTTTAGGTGGACGACGTAGTATCAGATCCAGATTTTCATAGTTCAAGCGGTAAGTCCAATTTGAAGCCCCTCCCGAATACTGAGTTACTTCAACCTTACCCTGCAGATCAATACCCTGCTGTTTTAGCCATTGTTCTACAGCTTCAATATCTAGTTCTTCGCCTTTTTTGATCTGTCCACCAACATCAATTACCGTCATTTATTCTATTCCTGGAATTTTTAAGCTTTTCTTCGGGTACTATAACCACGTTTTGCCAGTTCTAGTTTGGCGATCATACCCTTATGTACTTCATCAGGGCCATCTGCCAGACGCAGACTGCGTGCCTGTGCAAAGAAACCTGTTAATACCGTATCACGTGACATACCAGCGCCACCGTGAATCTGGATAGCCATATCTACAACTTTCTCAAGTACACTAGGCGCCACCACTTTAATTGCAGAAATCTCCGTTAAAGCTGCCATATTTCCTAAAGTATCCATTTTATAGGCAGCATACAAGGTTAAAAGTCGGGCCTGATCAATGGCTACACGTGCTTCTGCAACCCGCTCGAGATTGCCTCCCAGTTTTAGAATTTCCTTACCAAATGCAGTTCTGGACATACCACGCTCAATCATTAAATCTAATGATTTTTCCGCAGCTCCAATACATCGCATGCAATGATGTATACGGCCTGGTCCCAAACGTCCCTGGGCAATTTCAAACCCTTGACCTGCCCCGCCAATAAAATGACTGAGTGGTACTCGTACATTATTAAAGCTGATTTCACCATGTCCATGCGGAGCATCATAATCACCAAAAACAGGTAACATACGCTCAATAGTCACGCCTGCTGTATCAATGGGTACTAAAACCATAGAATGCTGGTGATGCCGGTCTTTACTCTCATCTGGCGTATGGGCCATAAAAATAATAACTTTAGCATTTGGATCCCCTAAACCTGATGACCACCATTTACGGCCATTAAGTACAATCTCATCACCTTCAATGACTGCTGTTGCCTGCATATTGGTAGCATCACTAGAAGCCACAGCAGGTTCAGTCATACAAAATACTGACCGGATTTCGCCTGCCAGCAATGGACTGAGCCACTGCTGCTTTTGCTCTTCACTACCATAACGCCAGAGTAGCTCCATGTTGCCACTATCTGGCGCATTACAGTTAAATACAGTAGGCGCCAGCAGACTACGGCCGGTCAGTTCAGCTATATGAGCATACTCCTGTACAGAAAGCCCTGCACCAAGCTCAGCATCTGGTAAAAACATATTCCACAGGCCAGCAGCCTTAGCTTTTTCTTTTAATACCGTCAACTGTTCAGGCCATTGCCAGCTCTTCCAGTTTCCATCGGGATTAAGTTGATGTACTTCTTCCCAGAACACTTTTTCTACAGGTTCAATTTCTGTTTCTATAAATTTACGGGTACGTTGAACAAAATCTTGTGCACGTGAAGAGAGCTCAAACATTTTTTATCCTTAGAAATCATCTTATTTTCTATTTACATTACCATAGCCCAAACCTTAATATGAACCAAATGATTTTATTCAATACTTAAATATGCATGAAATTCATAAAGAAAACTATCTCGACATTGCCATTTTTCATCATATGGATATCAACTTATATCCTCTTTTCATTGCAGTTTATGAGCAAAAAAGTATCTCCAAGGCAGCCCAAGTTCTATGCATCAGCCAGTCTGCAGCAAGCCATGCGTTGCAACGGTTACGATTACATTTAAAAAATGAACTGTTTATACGTAGCGGAACGAGGATGCGGCCTACTCCTTTTGCCGAGCAAATCTATTTACCTATCAAAAATGCCTTACTGGCGCTTCAGGGAATTTCAGTCCTTCAGTATCAAAATTTTGATGCCGGCATGGTTCACAATTTAAAGATCGCTATTCACGATGAAATCGAGCCTTTAATTTTCCCCAAACTGATTCATCATTTTCAGAAGCTGAACAGCGATATTGAATTTTTGAGCAGTAAACTTGACCGAAAAATGATTATTAGTGATCTTGCTACACAACAAACTGATTTTGTCATTGATCTCGAACAGGATTTTGGACAAAAACTTTGCAATAAAAGGCTGGTTGAAGACCGCTTTGTAGTATGTACACAGCTACCTGAAATGTCTAAAGAGTTATACTTTTCGGCCCAGCATATTGGTGTGTCATCACGGCGTAGTGGTGTATTGCTGGAAGATATTTATTTAAACCGTCAGGAACTGGTCCGTAAAATTTTTCTGCGCTGCCAGAATTATTCTACTGCCCTACAGGTTTTGGAACAGAGTGATCAGTTCATATTAACTATTCCAAAAAATATATTAGAAAATCTTCACTACTCAAAACAGGTGCAAGTATATGAGTTACCCTTCGAACTGCCAACCTTAAATCTGGCAATGTATTGGCATAAAGATCTAGATAAAAATATAAGACATCAGTTTTTAAGGAATGAAATTTTTAATCTGTTTTCCTAGGGAACAATAATATTATTCACTCGCTTCAGTTCTGTCGTAATCAGGCCATGCAGTTGCAGCATACATGACTTAATTTCTGTCGGGTTCAGTGAGCTGAACCCCAGTACAAAACCATAGTTCGGATGCTGTGCATAAAACTGACTTAAACGAGTCAAACTAATATTCTTGAGTGCTGCCGCCTGGACAAGACTTTCCTCAAGTTCATCAGGTAAATTTTCTTTAAAGTAACAGGCAACCTGCATTGCAGGCGAATGCTCATGGATAAAACAAAATTCACTTAAATACTGATGAAAATAAAAAATAAAGGCTTCATAACGCTCGTGATAGATCCGCTGCATTTGAGTAAGGTATTCAGCGTAATAACCCCGCTGCATAAATTTCCCAAGAATGGTTTGAAAATACTGGGAAGGTGCACTGCCATCTATATAGTTCCGATAACGAGTAAAGGCATCTACCAGTGCACTGGGCAAAATCATGTAAGACATACGCAGGCTTGGTAATATATATTTGCTAAAAGACCCGATATAAATAGTGCGCTGATAGGAATCCAGACCCAGTATTGCATCATTTTCAGATCTATTTAAAAGTAGGGCATCATAATCATCTTCAATAATAAAACTATTCTGCTGCCGGGCGTATGCCACAATTTCTTTTTTGCGCTGCATACTCATTTGTATTCCAGTGGGATACTGGCTTGCCGGTGTCACATAAATAGCTTTAATATCAGTTAAATGATGGCAGTGCTCAATCATTAAACCTTGGGCATCAATATCACAATAGTGTATATTTAGCCCCAACATTTTAAAAAGATGACTGGCATTGGAATAGTAAGGATTTTCCATGATTACCCGGTCATTAGGGTGAAATAATACTCGTCCGCATAAATATAATGCCTGCTGTGTACTATTTACGATCAGTATATTTTCTGGTTGTACCCGGCTATGACGCTGTGTATTAACCAGATTGGCGATTTCCTGTCTGAGTAATGGAAGACCTTGAGTATTATCTTTTAAAAAGATATTTAATCCGTTCTGTTCTAAAGCCAGTTTTTCGGTGTCATACCATTTTTTAAACGGAAAATTTCGTACCTCTGGCATACCATCTGCGAAAAAATCCAGATTTTGGTCAAAAAACAGAGTCTCCAGTTGAATCAATTGTTCAGGCAAGCTGGAGTTGCCTTCTTCCTGAATAGTACGTGGAATTTGAGAAGGAATACTAAAAGTCCCTTTACCCTTGACCCGATATACCAGCTTTTCGTTTTCTAAAAGTTCGTACGATTTTTCAATAGTATCCCGTGAAATCCCCAAACTTTCAGAAAGGAAGCGGCTAGAGGGAAACTTAAATTCCTGAATATAATCTGATTCCTGTAAAAAATTCTTAATGACCTGAAAGACTTTAAGAGTAAGCCGCCTTTCGGAGCTATGTTTGAACCCATTTTTAACGCGCTGGAGAAACTCATTATTATTCATTAGCCACCTGAAACAAGCCCCAGATTTACTGAGGCTACTATTTTATAATGCTATCACTGATTTGCCATTTTTTTCTGATATGAAGGCATATATTCCGGTTCCTGAGTAACAGCCAGATAAAAGAATCCTAAAAACATACAGCCAAGTAAAATACTGATCAGTACTGTAATAATAGGAAACTTGGAGGAGGATTTTTTAGACATAAGAGGCTCTCTTGGTTAATTCGGTTTTATGTTTAAAAATAGTGTCTATAAATTCTTCATAAACAGATATTTTTTCCAGAATATGTTCGCTATATAGCAGGTCTTGAATAAGCTTTAAATTATTATTAATACTTAGGCTATTATTTAAGGTACTAAGTAATTCTACATTGGTCTCAGCAATGAGCTCACATATTTCTGCCGCCGACTGAGTTTTTTTCTTACCTAATAAGCCAGCTAAGCTTGACCTGGCTATTTGCAGTTTACTGCTAGAAAACGGCAGATAGATAATCTTCGCATGCAGAGATTGCTCTAACATTTTCAGATTTTTATCATCGTAATTTTGAAGGTCAGTAAAAATCAGCTGTCTAAGTTTCGGATCAAGAAAAGCTCTTAATAGGCTGTATAGCTTGGTTTGCACACTGTTTAACTGCTGTGGTGCTATCTGAATAAAAATTCCCATTTCATCCAGAGATTTTTCTTGTTTTATAAAATGAAGATTATCTATATTTAAATAATGACCTAACCATAACTCGGAGCTTACAGGTAAATAACAACTTATCTTGTACTGGAGAACAGCAAGAATAAATGGAGAAAAAAGATAAGCTATATTTTCCTGCTTATTTTCAATTTGGGCTATATGTACATATTCACAAGATTCAGGAAAATTCTGGCGCTGATAGATAGCATAGCCTAAACTCTGCTCCATCATCTGGTCAGAAGTGATATTAAAAAAAGGGAGCACAGTATCAAGATCGGAAGCTGTAGCTTGAAACGTCTGAAGAATTCGGTCAAGCAAAGGAGTCATACTTATTCCAAAAATATCGGCCTTAAATATTACTGCTTCACTATAGAGAAGACTGCTGGGAAAGTGGTCTGAAACACTAAATGGAAGTGGTCTGTTTTAAACAGACCACTTTTTAATACTATACTGCTAACTGTACAATTAATAGGCAAGCTGTATTAAGACACGAAATAGACCGGCCACTAAAACCAGACTGAAAAATCCTGCTAGCCATAACACTGCAAACCACTGCTTTTCTGAAAGCTTCATAATAACCTCCTTCTAGTTAGTGGTAGCCTTCATCTCCTACCCGAACTTTATGGCGGAATACCCAATATGCCAAGCCGGTATAAACCAGAATAATCGGAATAAGAATTACAGCGCCCACCAGTGTAAACAGCTGGCTGCTATGGGGAGCTGCTGCCTGCCAGATCGTTACGTCATAAGGAATAATATAAGGCCATAGACTGATCAGGAAGCCAGTGAAAGCCAGAAAAACCAGCGCTAGAGTAAAAATAAATGGCTTATGTTCATTTTGTTTCTTGACAGCGCGTAAAGCAAGAACTGTGAAGATTACTACAAGAATTGGTACCGGACTGAAGTAGGTTAAATACGGCTGAGTAAACCAGCGCTCTGCTATAAGTGGCTGAGCAAAAGGTGTATATAAACTAATAGCTGCAAAAATAACCAGCAAAGCGATCAGCATTTTTGGCATTAAATGAAACATTTTCTGTTGTAGATCATGATCAGTTTTCATAATGAGCCAACCGCAGCCCAGAGTTGCGTACATTACGACCACACCTACTCCAGTGAATAGAGAAAATGGCGTTAGCCAGTCTAATGCACCCCCTACATATCGGCCATCTGCAATTTTAATTCCCTGAATGTATGCGCCCAAGATCACACCTTGGAAAAAACTTGACAGCAAAGAACCTAAAATGAATGATTTATCCCAAAAATGTTTTGTCCGGTTGGCTTTAAAGCGAAACTCGAATGCCACTCCACGAAAAACCAAAAATACAACCATCAAAATTATGGGCATATACAATGCAGACAGCACGGCGGAATAGACTATTGGAAATGCTGCGAATAACCCTGCACCACCGAGTACCATCCAGGTTTCATTACCATCCCAAACGGGAGCTACGGTATTCATCATTACATCGCGTTCCTGTTCCCCTTGAATAAAGGGAAACATGATACCAATGCCCAGATCGAATCCGTCCATTACTACATACATCAATACACCCAAGCCAATAATGGCTACCCAGATCAGAGATAAATCAATCATGATGTTTCTCCTTTGTATCTTGATCGGTTGTGTCTGTTTTTTCAGTAGCCGCACTAAGTGGGCGCATTGGTGTTTTAAAATGACCCGGTCCGCCATGATCGACAGGATCTGCATGAACAAATTCCGGACCTTTATGCATCAGACGCAGCATATAATAAATGCCGATTCCAAATACCACCGTATAAACCACTACAAAAATGATTAGTGTCAGACCCACTTGACTTGCCGGTACAGGCGACAAGCCATCTGCAGTCCGCATAACGCCATATACTACCCAAGGCTGACGCCCTACTTCTGTTGTAAACCAGCCAGCAAGCAGCGCTATAAATCCCGCCGGTCCCATTACTAAAGCAAAATATTGTAGCCCTCTATTTTCATATAAACGACCACCTTTACGTAGCAGTAGCCCTCCTAAAGCCAGTAACAGCATTAATATGCCCAGACCGACCATAATCCGGAAACTCCAAAATACAATCAGAGAATTTGGACGATCTTCTGGAGCAAAATCCTTGAGGCCTTTTACGGTACCATCCATACTGTGAGTCAGGATTAAGCTACCCAGGTTGGGAATACCGACCGCATATTTGGTTTCTTCTGCTGCCATGTCTGGAATACCGAACAGGTAAAGTGGCATGCCTTCATTATGGTTGGTTTCCCAATGTCCTTCCATTGCGGCAATCTTTGCTGGCTGATGCTTCAAAGTATTCAGACCGTGCATATCGCCAATGAAAATCTGTAATGGGGCAAGCACCAGCAACATCCAGAGTGCCATAGAGAAAGAAGTTTTTACCATAGCATCGCGACGGCCCTTTAACAGATGCCATGCTGCAGTTGCACAGACCAGTAAAGCTGAGACCAGAAAAGCTGCCATTCCCATATGGAATAAACGGTATGGAAATGAGGGGTTAAATATAATCGCTAGCCAGTCTTGCGGTACAATGATGCCATTTTCAATAGCATAGCCCGCAGGTGTCTGCATCCAGCTATTGGAAGACAGAATCCAGAACATTGAGATACAGGTACCTAGAGCGACCATAAGAGTGGCAAAGAAATGGGCTTTAGGACCAACCCTGCCCCAGCCAAACAACATAATACCCAAGAAACCAGCTTCAAGGAAAAATGCGGTTAACACTTCATAGGTCAGCAATGGCCCGGTGACACCACCTGCAAAACGTGAGAATTCACTCCAGTTGGTACCAAATTGATAACTCATTACGATACCGGACACTACGCCCATACCGAATGCTACAGCAAAAATCTTAATCCAGAACTTGTAAAGATCTTGAAAAATTGGATTTCGGGTTCTCAACCATCTCCATTCGAGTACAGCAAGAAAGCTTGCCAGCCCAATGGTAATTGAGGGGAAAATGATATGAAAAGAAACCGTAAAGGCAAATTGTATTCGTGCAAGCTCAAGCGCTGTCAAACCTAAGTCCATTACTTCACCTATATTATTCTACAGAGTACTGTATTGTTATTGTTAAGCACAAGTTGAGGTTGGAGTTTAAAGAAGCTTATCAATTCACAGTACTGAGATTGTTCAAAAGAAGCATGTGGCTTTATGTTTTGTTTTGTACGCAAGATATCAGTAATAATCCATACGATAGATTTAACTTGCCGTACTGTAGCGTCTGAAGATAGTAATAGCATAACTATTCTCTTTCTAAATTTAGATAAAACTGGTCTAGAGTAATGATTACCCTAAAGTTTAAGTTAATGATTTAGACAGGAATATATAAAGGGGGCGCTCGTCCCTGCGGAAGTAGGAACAGTCTTTGCAGACTAAAATAGATATGCCGAAATATTTGTTCAAGTGTAATGAGACGAATCTGTATACGAATCAGGATTTCTTTAAAATCTAAATAAGGGGGAAGAACTAGATTCCCATAGACTGTACAGTACTGGCATTGATGATTAGGATCATGGTGACTGCTGTCATGATCATGAACTGAGGAATCAGAGAGAAACCGGTACTGTGATGTGTCATCCAAAGAAAAATACAGCTCATGCTGGTGCGGAGGCGCAAGTAATACATGAGTAATTTTCTCACAGACTGGCGCAACCTGATATCGCTGCGGTAATAACGGCTGCAAGAATACTGCAATCTGTAAACATACTGTTGCCAAGGCCAGCAACAATCCAGCACGTAATAGCAAAGCTTAATCTCGACCTGAACGGGTTTCCGATTGATAAGCTAAAGCATGAAAAACATTGAAAAATAATTCCAACTTTTTGTGTATGCTTTCACTCTTTCCTTACTATAGTTTATAAAAACATATTTTGAAAGTGGCCTGAGTTAAAAACTTAATGTGGTCTGTTTTTAATACCTTTCCAAACACAACTTATAACAGATATGTAGTAGGACCTTGATTCTTACTAAACTCGGAACTATATTATCAGATTTTAGTTACCCTAGTTAACTATATGTCTAATCTTCCTACTTTTCGTTCTGCACTTCTGGTTTCGGCTAGATTGATGAGTGATCAGATTAATACCATTCTTGAACCTTACAGCTTGAATTATTCATTATGGCAGGTACTACATACCATTCACTTTAAACATTCATGTACCTCAATTGATATTGCTGAATATTTAAATATCTCCAAACCTGCTGTTGCAAAGCGAACACATATATTGATAGAGCTTGAGCTTCTGGAGCAAATTGATACAGAAGATAAACGGCAAAAAATGCTAACTTTATCTTCAAAAGGCTTGTCCCTGTTTGAACAATGCAGCAGTTGTATTGATCAATTTGAATATTCATTAATTCGGCACATTGAACCAGAACAACTGGCACTTGTAAAAGCCACGCTGGAATTAGTGTTGAAGCAACTTCAAGACTCCAAAAGAGGTGCAATATGAAAGACAGTGCTCCCTTATGGACCCGAAATTTTATTCTGGCCAGTGCTATTAACTTTCAGCTTATTCTGGTTTTCTATCTTCTGATAGTGGTTATTGTAGGTTATGCAGTCGCTGAACTAGGTGCTTCCACCGCACAGGCAGGCCTGATTTCTGGTCTTTATATTGTAGGAACCTTATTTGGGCGCCTGCTGATTGGAAAATTTTTATCTCGCTTTGGACACAGGCTTACTTTGCTTACTGGCCTTATTGGATTTTTCCTGTTTTCTGGCCTTTATTTTATAGAATATGGTATTGGCTTTTTACTGTTTGTACGTGCTATTCATGGTTTCACAATGGGCGTGGCTTCTACTGTTCTAGGAACCCTGATTGCACAGATTTTACCAGTTTCTCGCCGTGGTGAAGGTATTGGTTATTATAGTATGAGCAGTACCTTGGGCACTGCTATCGGGCCATTTTTAGGAATCTGGCTTAGTTTAAATTTTGATTATAATGTAATTTTTATATTCTCAAGCATAATTGCATTCTGCTGCCTGTTTACTGCTCTAGGTATTAAAATGCCCAACTTAGTAAGCAGACAGGAAACAGCAACAGCTGCACCTCCAAAATCTAGCTGGATTACACAGTTTATTGAGCCGCGTGCTGTGCCAATTGCCATTATTGTACTATTAACATCAGTCTGCTATTCAGGTGTTCTTTCCTTTATTAATTTCTATGCAAAAACTTTAGATCTGGCTAAGGCGGCTTCTATTTTTTTCCTGATGTATGCATTAGCGATACTATTTTCTCGTCCTTTTACTGGCCCTTTAATGGACCGAAGAGGTGAAAATATCATCATGTATCCGGCTATTTTAATTTTAGCATTCGGCTTGTTCTTGCTGAGCCAAGTTCAAACTGCAAGTATGCTACTAATTTGTGCGGGTTTATTAGGATTAGGTTTTGGAAATATTCAGTCAGTGTGTCAGACCATTGCCGTTAAAAGTACCAGTTTAGAACGCATGGGACTCGCTACCTCAACCTTCTTTATTTTTCTGGATGCGGGGTTGGGATTTGGGCCTTATATACTCGGAAAATTACTGGAATATATAAACTACTCGCAGTTATATTTTATAAGCAGTCTTCTGGCTCTTATTTGCATTGTCCTATATTATCTGCTGCATGGTCGCAAGGTACGCGCACCATTTAAAACAGTAAACTTATAGAATATTTTTCTATTCTGATTTTAAGAATAAATTATCTTTAAATAAGAAGGATAGCTGTTGCTATCCTTTTTCAATCATTTTTAAATTATAGCTTTGCCATTAAAACCCGGTGTGAAACAAGTGATTTCCAGCTATCACGTAAAACAGGTAAATAAAATTTTTCACCCACTTCTACCAGTTCGGCATCAATCAAAGCATGGATTTCATGCATAAATAGATAATCTAAATCTATATCTGATAACTCAGGATGCTCTAATGATAAAGCTTTACGTTTTGCTTGGGCCTTTTTAACTAACTGATCTGCAAATTTTTTATCTTTAAACTTGGCAATAGCACCTAAACGTAGCTCAATGATTCCCCAGCCATTCAAAAGTTTCTTGAATAGTTCAAAATCCTGGGTTGTTGATTCCCAAGTCATTTTTTCCAGATTTTCATCATCCGGTAAAACGGGTAAAATCAGCTCCATCACGCTAGGAAAGATCTTTTTAAAATTCAGAATAAATTTAACTGGATGTTCACCCGGATAATCCTTAAATTGCACTTGTTTCTGAACATCTGTTAAATAAATATCGAGCATTAAAAATTTCCATAAATAAGTTACTGTTTTATAATGGTTTAAAGTTTACCCAGCAAAACTTTAGCAAAATAATTGCAAAACAGTATTAAAAAGCAGTTTGCATTTTAGCAATTATGCCAACTAATTCAATGTTATTTGGCCAATGATTGAACTTATAAAAAGCCCTCAGTTTGGGGGTTACTCTTGCATGTATTACGCTCTAGTGTTTATTAATTAGCTAGACATCTCACATCATTCTCTTTTTATGATCAATGTGCGCAAATTTAGTCATGTTGGGCTTTACAACCTCTGCCGATGAGTGCAGTCAGGATTGTTTCGGATACTATTACGAAGTACTAGAAGTTTTATTAACTGCTGAGGAAATAGAAGAACAACAATTCAAGGTGATTGTCGGGGTTTGGCAAATCTCATCTATAAAGATGGTAGTTAAATTTCGGGTGTTAAATGTTCAAATATTCGGCATAATAAAATTATAATCGACATATAAATAGTCAATAAAACCTGTTAATTGTGAAGCCATACTATTTCAATATTTATGGAGAATAAAAAGAATGACCACCAAATCTGAAATTTGCCATACGGCAAAAGAACAAGTGGCTTTTGAGCTTATGAAGTACATAGCCGAGGTCGAAGCCTCAGAAGACCAGGAAAAGTACCATAAGCCTACTGTACGCGAATATTATTTACGTCTATATGGTAAGTGCCTACATGTGATTGAGTTTCCGGACTCAGACTTTAGAAAGCTGATGGATGATAGAGAATGATGTATATATTAGGATAGAAAATAACTAAATAAGAGAGTGTGTTAGACACAGTACTCTAGTAATGCTACTTAGATTTTCCTAAAAAAGGAAGACAAGTCAGTTTTTATGAGAGTTTAGTATTGATATTTATGAATTAGTAGAGAATTTGACAAATGACAAAATTGGCTTCAACTTTTTGCTAAAAATATCAATTTGTAAACCAGGTCAAATGGTCTAATAGAACCGCTTGCGGGGGAGTTGCGGCTTTACTTTTTCTCTAATTTTTCCCTCTTTGAAGAATCTTTATATATTTATAATTTTGATGCTATAGACAAGATTAAATATTTCTGTAAATCACACAAATTTACATTTATTGAAAATGGTTATCTAATAGCAGGATTCTCTCTTAAACAACTCGACTTCACAATTATTAAATATACTGAACTTCTTAGTAAACTAATTAATTACCAATATAGGTCTAGAAGCCTTGAAGCTATAGAGGATATTTTAACTTCTATAAGAGTAGTTCTTGAAAGAAAGTTTTCATCTATTGAAGTCAGTCCTAAACTTATAGGACATTCAGTAAAAAATATGATTTCAACTTTGCCCACTATGCGACATTTATTGATTATATTAAAGCGGATAAAAATAAGAAAAATGCTCAACTCCAGAAAATAATTGAGACTAAAAACCTTAATAGTAATATTTCATTCAATAAGATTATTGATGATTTAGAGAATAATAAGTACAAATTAGAGCAGAGAATTTTTTCTAGTTATGCTAAGGTTCAGCTTCTATCTAAATTTCTAGCAAGTTGAATATTCTTAATACTTTCCACCTTCAACGGTAGGTTTTTCTTTTAAATAGAATCCTGAAAAATTAGATAAAAAGATACTTAGCAACATACTCAAAAAACCCGCACCTCTTGCTCCATATGATTTCTGATTTTATTATGCAGGATATGAGATCCAAAATCATCTCAGTAAAAGCTTATTATATTGAATTCTATATTTTTATTTTAAATCAAAGAATTAATCTTTTTAAAGTTTCTTTTTTACAAACTAAAATTTATAATTAGCAAGCTTTAATTAAAGGCAAACTTCGATGAAAACAGAAGTAGTACTTATCCTTCTTTTCACTTTAACCATTACTGCATGTCAAAAACAACCAGAACAGCCTATGGCTGCTGAGCCTTCGAATGAACCTGCAGTAACAGCAGAATTTGATCAGGCAGATAAAAAAATCACAGACTTTCTGGACCAGCTTGATCATCCTAATACATCACAGGAACGGCGCACCCAGATCATCTGTAAAGACTACCCTGTTGTTTATAAAAATGAGTATATACCGGCTGTACTAAAGCTCTCACCAAATGAGTATACTGAGCCTAAACTCCTTCAGGATATGAAGATTGCATTAAACTATTATGTTCAGAAAGATAAGGTAATCTGTAACGAGTAACACCAGACTCGCTTATTCTTTAATTAGCTGATCTTCTAGCTAGCGTTGAACCAAATCTATTTTATTTACACTTATAAGCAATATTTTAAGGATCATAGAATAAACTGTAATTTATGAGGCCGCTATCTGAGCTTTACAAATACAGGTAACTAAGAGCTAATAAACAGTTAATAACTAATCTATTACTTATTAACGAGGGTCAAGCTATAGCGAAGCCTTGGAGCGGTATGAGTCACAGTAAGTCCTAGTGATTTCCAGAAAAAATTTGCGGGTTTAAGCTCATCGGTTTCAAGTTCGACAAGAACGGCGCCAAGACTTTGCCCCCAACTTATTACATTCTGCCATAGCGCTTTTCCAAGACCATGCCGATGGTATTCATCACGGACATAAAACTCTGCAACATTCAGGATAATATCGTCATCTTTGCTAAGCCAGGCATTAGCAATGGCAACAGGTTCATCGTTGAGATACATAATAAAAAATCCTCGATCTCCCTGCTTAAATCGTTGCTTCAAATCGGATGAGATCAGTTCTTGAATTTTGGTTTCACTATTATTAGTGTAAACATTCGGCCAGTGACGCTGAAAATATTCACAGCCCAATACAATAAAATCCTGCCACGCTTTCGATTGGGGATCAATACGTTCTATTCTTAGCATTATAAGTATCCAATGGTGGCATGAATAATCTCAACAACCCAGATTGTACATAGCCATTTGACACAGTGTCTATCCGGTTTTAATTAAAGGTAAATTTAGATAAAAAAATAACCCTCACCTTTCTTTTCGTTAAGAGGATAGATAACAGTAAAATTAGGGCTAACTAAACTCAATTATCTTGTTATTATATCCATACTAGTCCTGTGTTTTTATTATTTTTATTCAAGCATATATTGAGTAAGCAATACACCTTTTACTATTCTCTTATTAGTTTTACTTTAAGGTCCACTTATTATATTCAAAGTAGACGACTTCTACTGGTGCATTTTAAACTAAGCTGCACCAGTTTACACTTGTCGGGACGAGCTGATCGCTATTTAAAGTTAGCGATTATGGCATGAGTTATTCTACTTGTTGCAGGTATTTCTGAGATTGTCTGGGCGTATTCAATGAAGCTATCAGCAGACTTTACTAAACTCACCCCTAGTATTATTACCCTTTTCTTTATGGTTCTTAGTTTTGGTGTGCTTGCCTATTCAATGCGCACACTTTCCCTTGGTACGGCTTACACCATCTGGACAGACATTGGTGCAATGACCTGAGTATAGAAATTGCTGCTAACATTGACCAGAGTTATCAAACTTCGAACATAAGTTGGGGATTTTAAGCCTTAAATCTGGCAAGAATGCTGCTTCACACGACACAATATCTATCAAGAACATTTTTAACAGCGATTAAGCAAGTCAATGTCAATCTTGGATTAAGTAGTCGGCACTTACCAAGCTTTCATGAAATACCTATACTTCCATTCCCTTGTATAAGAAAGCTGGAAAATCAGCCTAAACCCTCGCAGACCATACAACTAAAAGAATAACAGAAATATATACTTCAAGGCATAAACTTATCTGAAATGAGGCAGATATTGGGATTGATCTTCCCTTTGATATGAATAAAAAATAAGCCACTTCTTGTGGCTTATTTATTGGATAAAATAACAGGAAAGTAGCCAGTAAAGCTAGATCATAATCCTTTATTTTACATGGTTTCCCAAGTAGCGATTTGGGCATATTTTTAAATAAAACTAATCATATAAAAATATTATGAAAAATAGCTGTTATATCTTTCCTGGAAATTAATATATATCTAACCAAATCATCAGCAGTTAATACCTATTGGACGAATTTATCCGCCTGATAAAAACTGCCGATGTTTAATTGGCTAGAAAATAATCCTGTCTAGATTACTTAGTATTTGGTGAAACCATTTTTTCCGGTCTGACTACTTCATCAAATTGCTGTTCAGTGACCAGATTAAGTTCTACAGCAACCTGCTTTAGTGTCTTTCCTTGTTTATAAGCTGTTTTAGCTACCTTGGCTGCATTTTCATATCCAATCACTGGATTTAAAGCCGTCACAAGCATAAGCGAGTTATGCAAGAAATAATCTATTTTTTCACGATTCGGCTCTATACCTACTGCACAGTTATCATTAAAACTATTACATGCATCACCTAGAAGCTGGATTGATTGTAATAAATTGAATGCAATCACTGGCATAAAAACATTTAACTCAAAGTTCCCTGAAGCTCCAGCAATATTAATTGTGGTGTCATTGCCCAATACCTGAGCAACCACCATAGTCATGGCTTCACTTTGGGTCGGGTTCACTTTTCCAGGCATAATACTTGAGCCCGGTTCATTTTCAGGAATATATAACTCTCCCAAGCCACAACGTGGCCCACTTGCCAACCAGCGAATATCATTAGCAATCTTGTTTAGGCTTGTAGCAAGCGTCTTTAAAGCACCTGATGCAAATACAGCTGCATCACGGCCTGCCAGAGCCTCAAATTTGTTAGGGGCTGTTACAAAAGGCAAGCCAGTGAACTGTGACAGTCGCGTTGCAGCTTTTTCAGCATATTGGGGATGAGCATTTAAACCTGTGCCTACTGCTGTACCCCCTAGTGGCAATTCGTACAATCCTTCAAGAGCCTGATTCAGACGTTTTAATCCATGATCTAACTGTGATACATAGCCACTAAATTCTTGACCTAACGTTAAGGGGGTTGCATCCTGCAAATGGGTACGACCAATCTTAACAATATCTTTAAATTCTTTAGATTTTCGTTCTAAGGTATCTTTTAATCTGGTGACCGCCGGTATAAGAAGTTCATTAATTTGCAAACTGGCTGCTACATGAATTGCAGTCGGAAATGAATCATTAGTAGATTGGGCCCGATTTACATGATCATTTGGATGAACCGGCTTTTGTGAACCTAAAGCATTTCCCAATTTCTGGTTGGCAATATTGGCAATTACCTCATTACAGTTCATATTGCTCTGGGTGCCTGAGCCAGTTTGCCATACGACTAGCGGAAACTGGGCATCCCATTTACCTTCAATCACCTCTTCAGCAGCACCAACGATATAACCAGAAATTTCATCTGTGATCTGGCCAAGTTCGGCATTGGTCATTGCTGCCGCCTTTTTAACCAGCCCCATTGCACGAATCATAGGACGCGGCAGACGTTCCTGTCCAATTTTAAAGTTTTGCAAACTGCGCTGTGTTTGAGCTCCCCATAAAGCTTCATTTGGGACTTCAACCTCACCCATAGTGTCGTGTTCGATTCGAGTTTGCATAAACGTCCTCTATCTTTGTACTGAATTAAGAATATATTCAATCATTTAAAACTGCTCGTAATCTATTATGCTAAGCAATAATCACCTTTATGTAAATAATAATCATTTTTATTAAAGTAATTATTGCCCTTGTAGTGTATTCTGATAAAAACGCCACTCATCCTCAATCATCTGTTTCAAGGTGCGTTTAGGCCCCCACTGAAGCTGAATTTTAGCTTTATTCAAATTAGCACCTAACTGCTCAAGCTCATCGAGTTTATGGGTTGCATCGATGGTACGAATGTCTGATTGAGTATGAGTCGCTACCTGATCTAATAGGGCTTGTATAGAAACTACTTTCTCTCCGGCAATATTAAATGCTTCACAACAATGATATTGATTTTGCAGCCAGAGCAAGCTTGAAATTATTGCATCACATGCATCAAGTACATGTAAAAAACTTCGCTCTACAGTGTGATCCTCTGTATTTGCGTGACGCTGTAATTCAATATATTCCCGTTGCATTGCTGCGGCCTGCATAGCCATCGGCATAATGTTTTTTGGTAAAGGTGTCACATATTCACCTAAAACTCCGTGTTCAAAAGCTCCCGCCACATTACCCAGCCTTAAAATAGCTATTTTCCATTCATTATCTGTTTTATAAGTATCATAAATAATCTCTTCAACCATCTGTTGAGATTTAACATAAGGATTCGGGTAGGTATAGTTAAATGGCTCATCTTCTGTGAGATCCAAACCGGATTTACCATATACCGCCAAAGAAGATAAATGTACTAGAGAGCGGACACCTGTGCGCTGCATTGAACGTAACAGACTCATGATACAACTGACATTATCATTGTAATATTCAAGTGGTTTTAATCTAGATTCTTCAAGAGACTTGAATGCAGCAGCATGAATCACAGCATCAACTGAATACTGTTCAAAAACTTTATTCAGGGCAGGCGTATTACGTACATCAATTTTTACAAATGGCACATACATTCCGGAAATATATTCAAGTCTTTCCAGAGTTTGCAAATTAGCATTGGCCAGATTATCAACAATAATGACCTCTTGCCCTTGAGCTAGCAAGTTTAAAACTACATGCGAGCCGATAAAGCCTAAACCACCAGTCACTAAAATCATTGTTTATCAACTCCATATACAAATCAACTATTTATAATTTATTGGCGTAGATTTGGTGCTCTCAGTGACTTATCCACAGACTTTAAAAACATAAAAACCGACTCAAAATTCATTTTGAGCCGGCCAATCTGCTCAATAAGTATAATTCATATTACAGAGTGGAAAAACTGTGATTGTTGCTCTTGTGAATAATTAATGTATCCCTAAGTCTATGTTTGATTATGTCGATTACTTGAGTGCCCTCACTTGGAGGGCTTTTTATTTAGCTTAACCTTTTATGTCTTTAAGTCCGGTTCAGCAGGTTATAACGGTCTGTCGAGTTCATGTGCCATGGATAGTTATCTATACGCTGTCTGAGCTGCGCTACCTTGTCCTTTTCAATATAGAGCCATCCGACAAAAGCTCCATCAATAAAATGATCATGTATGGTTCCTGCCAATTGAGGATTTAAAGTGCGAATAGCCGGCCCAAACTGACGCCACCAGCCGGCAAGCCATACCAGATGAATGGCCATCGCCCTGACGTTTATATGTACTTCCTCGGTTTCAGGTTTGGTACGCAATGTCAGGGTTTCCAGATAATGAACTGCATCCTGAAAGTGGATAGCCAGAAGTTCGCTATAGCGTGGTATACGGAAATGCTGGTTATGTCGGCTCCAGAGTTCTGTACGGCGTTTGACACTCCCCTCACAGCGACGGTCAACTATTTCCTTAAGTGTAGCCTGCTGCTGGGCATTAATTTTGACTCGAGTGTCAATCTGTTGTTGCAGGACTTCATTATCCAGTACGTCGAGTACCCATTTGCGGAACTCTTTAGCGACTGGTGTGCGGGCAAAGAATGTAATGAGGTGGCAACCACGTAGTGAAAAAACCCGTACGCCCAAATTGGGCGTCTGAGGATTGTTAATCATTTGCGTCATGTCACGAGTGAACTCATCACTATTTCTATTAAATATTTTTGTAACAGCATCAGCTTGCTTATAACCTAAAGCATTTGCTAACTCAGCAGATGTAATCCAGATTTGATTATCATTCTGTTGTATCGGATGAAATTGTGTTGTATTAAATGATAGACTGTTCATGTCTAATCTCCTTGCAGGGATTTGATAGAAGCCCCTAGTCCGCCAAGATTCAGGGGCTTTACTATTTCTACTATTTACTAACTTTAGACTGCTGTCTTAACCACTCTTCAATAATAAGATTCAGTTGAGCTGTCATAGACCGCTTATTTTCTTCCGCATTTTTTTTAAGGCTATCTACCAATTTATGGGGTATGCGAATATTTAACTGTCTATCTTGTCTCGACATATTTAGAAATCCTTATTGTGTTATCACCGTACTAATACTAATACCGTGCTAATATTGAAGTCAAGCACCGTACTAGCATATTCTTATGAAAATTTTTGGACTTCACTTTGATGGCTAGAACAGATCCTCAATTTAATTTACGTGTTCCTCAAGAACTTAAACAACAAGTTGAAGATGCAGCTAAAGAAAGCGGTAGATCGATAAATGCTGAAGCTGTATTTCGTTTAGAGCAAAGCTTTAGAAATGAAATGGGGGATCTAGAAAGTGTACCTACTGAAGAATTAATGAAAGAATTAGCTAAAAGATTGGATGGGTTTAGTGTGGTAGCAAATTAAAAATGTCTGAAATACTACAAAAAATTTTTAGCTCTTTAATAATAGCTTTTGAAAATCCTAAGCGTATATTAGTCTATAGACTATTAATTTTAGGGCTTTTAGCATTATTAATTTTGAATCTTATGTTTTTCTTTCTTCAAGAAAAACTTAATTTTATAGACTACATGAAGGAAAGTTTACCGTTTTATTTCTTTCTTCCAATACTAATGATTTTATTCTTTGAAATAAAAATACAAACAGCAATTCCAAACAAAAATTTAAGTGATATTGATGCAGAAAGTGAAAATAGAGTGATCAATATTGTAAATAATAATGGAGATATCACTATAGGAGGGAAAAATGAAAATAGTTTCACCACTCAAAAGTCAATCGTTGGATTTTCAGAATATTTTATAAGTGTCATCAATTATCTAGAAATTAAAGCTATTGATTCTGATAAAAAAGCTTCTTTGCTTTTGGACAATGGCAAAAGATTCTCTGTTGTCGGCATCATATTCTTTATTTTAGCAACAATTATTTGGCAGTTCTTTATAACCAGCGTTGGTGAATTCAAAACACAACATATATATGGAATTCTGTCTACTTCGTTAGTATTTATATTTATTGAGTTCATAAGTGCTTGGTACTTGCGTCAATATAAAAGTTTCTCTGATACATCTACTTATTTAACTAAAATTAAATCAATTTTTGATAAATATATGCTGATATATCTTGTCTCTGCTGAAAAGGGCGATAAGGATTTCACTATTCTGTTAGAGCAACTTAGTTCAGACATAAAATGGCCTGAAACTTACCTATTAAAGAATGCTGATGTTAGCTTCGCAAAAGATGCATTGGAGACAATGACAACAATGGCACAAGCATTTAAGAATGAAGTAAAGAATAAAGAAAGTTAAGTTAAAAAAAGCACCTTATGGTGCTTTTTTAAGAAAAGATTCTTATACTTAGATTTCTTATGTTCCTAAATATGCATGGTTATACCCAGTTGAAAAGCTCTGCCTGGCAATGGTGCAATATATTTAAGTGGAGAGTTATGCGGTCGTGCATCTTCATTCAGTAAGTTTGATCCATTAATAAAAAGATCAAAACTTGCATTCTTGAGAAGTACTTTTTTGCTAATGTCTAAGTCAACCAGATTATATGCAGGTAATGGTATTTCTTCACTTACGTTCTTACCTAAATATCGTGGTTTATCATAATAAATACTGGAGAGCCGTGCTGACCAATCTTCTAACTTCCATTCGATATTTGCACCATAACGATTAGTCGGCATGTTCGGCAAATAAATACCATCATTTGCCAAGCGTAAGCGATCAGGATCTGTCGCTTTGTTCTTTACAAAATCGGCAAATCCCCCCACTTTTAAATCACCTAACCTATTCAAAGAAAAGGTATGGTTTATATCTACCTCAAAACCATTCACTTTCGTGTCAGTTTGCTTCCAATACTTCAACGGCAAGCGGTTTCTCATAGATGCCCCTGAATGCGATAAATAAAAATAGTTTTCAAAATCCATTTGATATAAAGAAAGTACAATATCAGTAGAATCTAAATTGAAATCAGTAATAAACTCTAAACCTTGCATTTTTTCTTTATTCAAGTTCTGATTTCCCTCTTCTTGAGTCATTACTGAATAATGAGGGTTACTAGCATAGAGTTCATTAATTTCAGGTGCGCGTTCAGATTCACTATATTGAAGCCTGAAACCTAAATCATTTGTTGGTCTGTATTCTGCCCCCATATAAAAACTATTCAGACTAAACGACCTATCTTCAAGTTTAGTATTTGAAGCATTACGTGATAATTTAAAATTTTGATCTTGAATCCTATGTTCGACTTTCTCTAAGCGATAGCCCGTATCAAAAAAAAGTTTATTGAAAGCTAGTTTTTCCTGAATAAAAAAAGCATGAGTATCTGTATTCACATTTGGCAAATAACCTTCTGCTCCTGAACCTTTAACTTCTCTTTTATTTAACGAAGTCCCAATCTCTCCACTGAGGTTTTTATAAGGTATATGCTCAAATAGTAGCTCTGCAGCGTCTGTATCAAATTTATACTCATTAGCCTTTCTACTACCGATATATTCGCCTGATGTATTTGAAAGACTAGATGCTTTTAGCTGGACTTTATTAATAAAGCTTAATGGTTGTCTAAATAATGAATCTACAGTAAAACGATTTTGTTTGATCTTTACACCTACAGGTAATCCATCACTATAAGAGTTCTGAAAAGACTTATTTTCCATGGAAAAACCGGGAACACCATAATCACTAGTTTTATAATCAGCACTGACACCGATATAGCCGTTATTTAAGAAATAGGTTGTTCCTATGGCCATATTTTCATTTCGGGCATAACTGTTATCTAACTTTTTTTCATAGTTAGGTGTGACATCATTGTTAATCTTGTTTTCAGTATATTCATCAGTATCAGGAAGGTAGTCTGGATTTGGATCATTAATAAACTCTTTAAGTGAACCATTTACATATCTTTTTGAGACTGCTTCATTAGTGTATTTGGCTGACTCTAAACCATCATAATAGTCATAAAAATTTTCTGGGTTCTTGGCAATGTCTTCTAAAACATGCTTATTTAAATATTTATGATGAGATTTATTAAAGTTTTTTAAAATTCTTGAGTCCTTTTGACATACATTTGCCAATGCAGAATTTATACCGCCTGTGGCGGGGAAAATATCGGTATCACATACGGTAGCCTTACTCTTTCCGGGTATTTTATAAGATGAGATATCTTGGGTAGAGAACTGGATATTTGTACTAAGATTCTTTTGATTGTTTAAATTTAAGCGTATGCCCTGTGCATCAAAATCATTAAAACCCTTTTTATAAACAATATCTAAATTACGGCTTTTATCTTCTAATTCCTTTGAAATAATTCCTGTATCAATATCAATACTGCCACCAATTGAATTTCCACCATATCTAACCGAGTTAGTTCCTTTATGAACTATAATGCTTTTGGTAAAAAGTGGATCAAATGGAATATTAATATCACCACTAATCGCATTCATACCATTTATACTTTGCCCATTCTCGAGTATTCCCACTCTATTGCCGGTCAGACTACGAATCACAGGTGCACCTGAATTTGGACCAAATGAAGTGCTTTGTACTCCAGAAATATGCTTAAGTGCCTCTCCCAAAGTGTTTGCACTCTCAATTCTTTCTTTATCTACAACGGTTATATTCTCTTCAGTATGATCGGCTTGGAGAATTAATGGGTCTAAAGTCGTAATATTTTCTTCTGCTTGTGCTTGTTGAATCACGACCAAAATCAAAGTCATGAGTGATGAGTATTTCATAATCCACCCCTAAAAATGAAATGTTATAACATAACAATTAATAATTTTAAAAGATTATTCTTAGTTTCAGATTATTTATATAAAAACTATATAAGGGGTAATACATACATATGGCTCAACCAGTGACTTTATAGATTACTTTTACATCACTAATTGCTTAGAATAATTTAAATACAAAATTAGCTATGACTATCAGATAATTGCTCTATGCGAATTTCACTCTAAAATCACTCATATCAATTTTAATTAGAAATAAAATTTTTGGGGAAATATGAATAGTTTTAAAGAAGTATTTATCGTCTCACTTGCAGCTCTTACCCTGCTTGTATCTGGTTATAGTGTTGCGAAAGAAGAAATCAGACAGCCAAAGCAGAACGAGGAACGCTCTCAAGTTGTACCCCGAAGTTTTAGTGATCTGATTACACCAAACAGTATGCGTTTCTCGGCAAGCTGCTGTAAACACTGTAGTAAGGGCAAAGCTTGTGGAAACTCATGTATTTCCCGTTCTAAAGACTGCCATAAGCCACCTGGCTGCGCATGTGATTCTTAGCTTGAATTCTTACTTGAGCCCCCATTTGAAGAGTCTTTTAAATAGGTTTTAGCTACCTACTTATCAATTTGGTACAATGCTGAAACCTCACATAATTTCTGTCATATTTAATGTGTAATACTTAAACCAAATTTTCTCAAGTTTGAATATTCATATGGCGCATCTTCTGCAGGATAACGTAAATTTTTAACCCCATAAATTTGTGCAATATTCCATACAATACTTTCACCAGCAGGTAAAAGTTCAGGCTGAATTTTATAAATAGGATCTTGGTAAGCTGTATCACTATCAATTAATGTCCATCCCTGTTTATTGAAAGAAAAAATTATATCTTCTAACCAGGCTGCATTAATCGCTCTAACGTGGAGTAAAAGTATATGTTTGGGTGAGCGTCCCAATGTCTGTATGGCTAAATCATCGTAATATTTTGCCCGATCCAATAAATGGAAAATATAAGCTTGTTTTAGTTTATCTAAGCTAGATTGATCATTTTCTTGCTGATATTTTAAGAATAATTGGTTGTAATACCAATCACTAGCATCAATACTCACTGCACCAGACTGATAGTGATGATCAGCAATCCATTTTCTTACCCCATCCCTTTTTTCTTGAGTATTTCCCTCTTTAAGAAATGGAAAACGGTAACGGGGCACAAATCCATTTAATGAAGAAAAAGCTTGATGAGCTTGCTGTATATCTTTTAAATAATCAGATAGATTCACTTCATTTTTATTAAGATTTAAATGTAAGTTTCCATGATTACCAATACGATGCCCTTCTCTGCCCCATTTAGAAATAATATCTAATCCTTCCTTTCCTCCAATTTTACTTATACTTGGGTAAACGATTGCGTGAACCCTATTTTTCTTTAGGGTACTTAAGATATCATCATTAATTTGTCGGGCTTCTGGATTAGTTAATGGATCCAAACCATCATCAAAACTTAAGGCTAAGCTTTTTGCGGTAGCAATATTAGACACACCCAAGCAAAGACTTAAGATTATTGTTTTGAGCATAAGGGACTCTATAATTTATAATTGATAAAGAAGTTCAAAATGACTTCGATATTTAACATTTATAAGCTCTTTCTTTTAATTCTGGTGATGATCTTTTCTAAATAGCTCCCATTCTTCAATAGTTTGTCCATTAGGGAGCTGACATAGAGCATATTCTCCGCCATCCTTATTTTTCTGCGGAATTAATTTCCCGCCCTGTTTAATACAGTATTTACTTGCCGGGTTAGGCATTCCTACCGACATCTCACTATTATTTGAAGGAATAGAATTGCATGCGGTTAAAGTCATAGTTGTAACCATCAGGATTCCTAAGTAGATTTTTTTCAAGATTTATATCCTTAAAAGCAGAAATAATAATTTTAAAAATATTTTTATAAGATGGTTGTATCAATATTGTCTTCATAAATTTTGAGAAGGTTCTGTAATCACTAGAGCTTTCAAGAAGCGCTCTTGTAGAAGTTTACTCTAGCATTTAAGTGACTAATATCCGTTTCTAAATTTGAAATACCTCTCATATTAAGTAATGATCAAATACTTGTTAATAATTTTTTCGTAAAAAGATAGTTACTTTTCCACTTATCAGTATTTAATCGACTTTTCACTAAAAAAATGTATCTTAATGGTGCAAGTTATTGAAGACTTTGCCGATGTATAAAAGGACTAACAATGAAAAAAATGAATTTTGCCAATAAATCTATAATTACCATAGCAACTCTTATCACTGCATTCTCAGTGCAAGCACAAGACTTTAAAAGGTTTTCTGTTTCTGCAGGTTGGTTACATGTGATGCCTCAAGGGAAAGCCAATCCATTTAACATAAGTACTGCTGTAGCAAATGGAACTACTGCCGAAGTGGGATCTATTTCAACCACAGCATTTATGAAGGCCGTAGATCCGAACGCAAAATTGAGTACTGGAGAGAATGCTAAAGAAATTCTCGATATGGTTTTTAGTCATCCAGTTGATCAAAACGGTAATCCAAAACCATCTGTAGGCCAAATTTTAGGTCTTGTAGATGAAAATGACATGGTATCACCTGATATAACTGGAACAGCAACTATTAATGGGTTAGAGCAATGGAAGGCACAAGGATCAGGCCTTGAAGCTGATGATGTAGATACTTTAGGATTAACATTTAATTATTATGTTAATGAAAATGTTTCATTACAACTCATCGGCGGAATTCCTCCAAAAGTTGATATTAAGGGAAAAGGTGAAATCAATGCACCATTATCTGGATTCGCGAAACCGGAAGGATTAGCTGCTTTGGTGATAGGGGATAGACTAGATCTACTGCAAAATATTCCAATCACGAACCTCGGCAATAAATCTAAGGCGGCTACGGTACGTGCTTGGACTCCTGCATTAGAAGCTCAGTATCAGTTCGGTAAACCGGGAGTAAATAAGTTTCGCCCATATATTGGCGCCGGTTTAATGTACGCCTATTTCAATGATATTAAACTTAATCCACAGATTGAGTCTGACTTAGAAGCCGCTGGTCACATGATTCAGAATGTTCTAGATGGTAAAGCGGGTGCTGCACTGGATGGCACAGTTTCATCAGGTGTCATGCGTGTAGAAGTCGATGCAGATGACGCAATAGCTCCAATTATTACAGCTGGTTTTACTTATGATTTAAACGAAAACTGGTATACCGTAGCCTCTGTGTCTTACGCAAAGCTAAATAATAAAGCGACCATTGATATAATTAATGAGAGTACTGGTGTACGTTTAATTAATGCCACAACGAAAATCGATATTGATCCTCTAATTACTTACTTGGGTGTAGGTTACCGATTCTAATTTTTAAGCATTTAGAAGTTAGTCGGTATTATTTCGACATATAAACCCTGCTATACGAGATTATTGGCAGGGTTTTATTTTGCTAGTTTATTTATTAAAAACGTTGAGTAAGCAGACCTCTAAAGAAAACTTATTCTCATATATATTAGGTTCTAATTTTTATTCATGAAATATAAAAAGCTAGACCTCTTTCACCACCTACCTTGCGGGCAGATGCAACAATTTATACATTTGGCACAATACGTTTATTTAAAAACAAACAGCCAATCGGCGGGCCTTTTGCTCTCAAAGTTGGAAAAGGTTTTTGGAATACTGAGAAAGATAGACAGCCAGTAGGGAGCTGTGAAATCACATTACCCGCCCCCGACTTACAAGCAATAACAGTGTCCCTAGACTTGGGCTTCGAGGGTAAATTTGATAATGGTAAAGTTGTACCAAACCCACCATATAAAACACACACTTTCACAATAACCTCAGCATCACGACGTAAAGCATGAAGAAATATTTAACCCCTATTATTCTTTGTACTGTTGGGCTAATCAGTGCCTGCAGTAATGCTACAAACTCATCAAAGGATGTAGAAAAAGTCCCAAAAGAATCCGTTATTAAAACAGTCTCAGCCGAAGATCAAAAGATCATTGATAAGTATGAAAGTTACTTCAAATACTACCGCGAGGGTAACTTTGAAGAATTTCAAAATAAAATGAAAGAGATATTGCCTGAGGTCAGTACGATTTCTGATAAAAAGAAACGTGAATTTATGCAAATGAATATCTACATGACTTTGCAAAATTATAATGATGCGTATGCTTTAAATGAAAAACAACTGAAGGAGAAACCTAACGATACAGCAAGGCTTACATTTAGATGTCAGTTATTAACCTTGCAAAAGAAAGAAGCTACTTTGATTAATAAATGCTATGACAATTTAGCAGACGTTTTAAAAGTAGAGTTAGACAAACCAGAAAACAAGAGTAACCCTGATTATAAGATAGGCGAGTTCTCATACTTGTTTGCAAAATATAAAGCTGGTCACACTGAATACAAGCAGAAAATGCAAGAGTACATTGCAGAAACTAAGGATGAAAAATTAAAGGCATCTTTAACATCGCTTTACGATGTGGAATTTGAAAACTAAAAAAACCCTGATTTCTCAGGGCTTAATCTTGCATACACTGCACACAGATACTAACTTTTATTTGTGTATTGATTGAATGAGCTGTGCAACCTGATAAAAGGAGGCACAGCGTTAAAGTATTAATTGCGCTTTTCATAATCGATCAGCACATCAGCAACTGCTTTTGCAGCTAACCAGTAACGAGCATTAAAGCGGGATATCTCATCCTCATTACTAATAAAGCCTAACTCTACAATTAAGCCCCCATTACTAATAAAACCTAACTTTCCACGCGCTGACTGACTTTGATCAATCCAGCCTTCATTACCTCGCAAACGTGACCCTAAAGCAGCAGCTACAGCCTTTGATAAATCTTGAGCAAGTTTCTTGTCTTTCGGTAGTGCAATAGTTTCAATGCCATTTGCCTGACTAGATCCAGCTGCATTTAAGTGAAATTCAACTGCAACAGAAGAACCTTTAATTAATTTGATGGCTGAAGCTAATGGATTGTTAGTCGTACCCACACCATCCGTTTTAATACTAATACCGGAGCTCTTTAAGTAATAAGCTA
>ERZ501024.54-NODE-54-length-56513-cov-94.161766_pt1 | contig 56513 bp, 63 predicted proteins | sample MGYA00248893_ERZ501024 | MGnify/ENA primary metagenome ERZ501024 (study PRJEB25958, sample SAMN03398501) | human skin metagenome | study: EMG produced TPA metagenomics assembly of the Human Skin Microbiome Metagenome (human skin metagenome) data set. | reverse complement strand
CCGTGAAGGTGGTCGTACTGTAGGTGCTGGTGTTGTTGCGAAAGTAACTGCATAATCACTTTCAGTGAAAAAAAGCGCTCTTTTTAGAGCGCTTTTTTTATATTTAATTGTCTAACAATCACTATAAAGGCTGGCCCTAACTGATATTTCAATGTCCTTATTTCGCCTTAATCCTTTTTATTAACTTTGTATGATAAGAATCAAGAAAACGAACAATAAAGTTTGAGTAACCAGGGTTACTTACTAAGGAGTTTTGGGTATGAATGCTAAAGTGAATATTACGAATCGTGCAGGCGCAAGCTTTCCAGTACGTCGTATGAATTTTGACTTTAATGATGTACCAGAATATTGGATGAATGGTTCTGCTGGACTCACACATTTTATGACTGCATTGTCAGCATTGTTTCCGGCTGGTGAGAAATTCTTTATAGATAGTGTACGAGCAGTACGTTATCACCCAGCTATTAAAGATGATGAAGCGCTCCAAAAAGAGATTAGTGCTTTCATAGGGCAAGAAGCAATGCATACTCAAGAGCATGTAAACTTCAACGCTTCTGCTCAAAAGTTTGGTCATGATGTAGAAACGTTAGAGAAATTTACCGATACGGCAATTCAAACAGCAATTAAAACTTTTGTAAAAATTGTCAAACCTTTCGGTATGACAAAAGAAATGGTTGATTTGACTGCTACAACGGCTCTTGAGCATTTTACCGCTACTATTGCTTCGCAATTATTGGTCAATAAGCACATTCAAGAGCTTATGACAGATGAGACAATGTCAACAATGTGGTATTGGCATGCGATTGAAGAAAATGAGCATAAAGCCGTAGCTTATGATGTGTACGAAGGTGTGTTTGGTAAAGGCATAAAAGCTTATGCGTTACGAACCAGTTCTTTGGTATTTGCTATGACTTTAATCTTTTTAATCCAGTCATCCTTTGTGCTTCGTTTATTAAAGCAAGACAACAAGTTGAATTTAGATGAACTATCAGTAATTTATAAATACGGATATAGCCCATCTAAAGGTATTATTAGTGGTATGGCTAAAGAAATGTTAGCTTACTTTAAACCTGGCTTTCATCCAAATGACCTAGATACTGTTGGGCTATTGAAAACATGGAAAGCAAAATTAGGTTTATAGATTTAATTCATGATTTATAAAGAGCCCGATAGTGGCCCTTTTTATTTTTCTATAACTATTTTAAAGAGATCATGGAGCAGATATTGCACCTTTATGTGTCTATGAATGACCTCATCTGATATTTCTCTGTCCTCATCTGCACTTAATTGGTACATCGAAAGACGTATGATTATAAATATTAAGAAAATAAATAAAGTTATATGTGAATTAGCTATTCACTTAAAAGGAGTCTGAGATGAATGCTAAGGTAAATATTTCCAATCGTGCTGGCGCTAGTTTCCCTGTGCGTCGTATGGATTTTGAATTTGCTCAGGTCCCACGTTATTGGGCAAATTATGATGCAGCATTAACACATTTTATGACAGCATTATCGGCCCTTTTTCCAGAAGGTGAGCAGTTCTTTGTAAATAGTACGCGTGCTGTTCGAAATGATCCAAAGCTTGCTGATCCAGATCTTCAAAAAGAAATTAGTGCTTTTATTGGTCAAGAAGCGATGCACTCCAAAGAGCATTTAGCATTTAATGCTTCAGCACAGGCTTATGGTTATGATGTGCGCCATATGGAAAAGCAAACAGGAAAAGTCATTAAGATGGGTACAGCTGTTGTAACCAAATTAATGAAACCTTTTGGCTATACCAAAGAAATGATTGATTTGACTGGAACCTGTGCTCTAGAGCATTTCACATCGACCATTGCAGCTGAACTTTTACAAAACCCTGAAATTCAGGCCATGTTCCAAGATGACACCATGTATCATTTGTGGATGTGGCACGCAGTTGAAGAAAATGAACATAAAGCTGTGGCATTTGATGTGTATACAAGTATGTACGGACAAGGTCCGAAAGCTTATTTTATGCGTTCAACAGCCTTGATTATTGCAATGGCATTAATCTTTGCAACGCAGTCTTATTTTACTGCTAAGTTACTTAAGACTGATGATAAATTAACTTGGAAAGATACGAAATACATGCTTAAGTTCATGTATGGTCGTAAAGGTTTTATGACTCGTCAAATTCCAGAGTTACTTGATTTTTTAAGACCAAAATTTCATCCAAATGATTCTGATACCACAGCATTGTTGGCAACTTGGCGTGAAAAATTAGGTCTTTAACAAATACTGAAAAAAGGGACAATTCAATTGTCCTTTTTTTTTTGCTCGTTTTTTCTTGGGAAGTTTTTATAATACGCACTACTTTAGAATCTTCATTGCGTTGAAACTCATGATTCGTATTATGCAAAACACTGATGTGGATATTGTTGTTCAAATTGAAAAATCAGTTCAGACCCATCCGTGGTCAAGACAGCAATTTATTGAATCTTTGAATTCTTATCAATGTACAGTGATTGAGTCACAAAACAGAGTGGTTGGGTTTTGTATTTTACAGCCTGTTTTAGATGAAGCTAATTTGTTACTCATGGCAGTTGATCCTAAAATGCAAGGGCAGGGTTTAGGATATGAGTTATTAAGTGCATCAATTGAAAAATTGGAAAATCAGCCAGTACAAATCTTTTTAGAAGTTCGTGAAAGTAATAAAGCCGCTATTGGTTTATATGAAAAAACAGGCTTTCACCAAATTGATCTGCGTCGCAATTATTATCCTACCCAAGATGGTGGGCGGGAAGATGCGGTCATTATGGTAAAAACCTGTACAGATGATTTCGCATCTTTATTTAATGATTAAATTATTCCATTCAGAAGGTAACGTTGTCATAAGAGAAGTACCTAGCTGTTGAATTTCCTCTGGTGACAATGATCGGTTTAAACGACGCCATTGTCCATCAAGTAGAAGTTCTAAAGGTGTATATTGCGATTTATAGTTCATTTTAGCTGAATGAGGCACCCAATAGCCTAAATAAAGGTACTCTAAACCGAGCGATTTCACATATTCAATTTGGTTAAGAATAGAGTAAACACCAAGTGATCTGCGATGCTCATCGGGATCAAAAAATGTATAGACAGCTGATAGTCCATCATCCATTAAATCACAAGTAGAAACGCTAATGAGCCGATTGTCTTTCCAAAGCTCAAGAAAAAAACTATCTGTGCAGCTATGTACTAAAAACTTTTCAAACTGGTCTAAGCTCGGCGGAAACATATCACCATCTGCATGGCGTTCATTAATATAGCGTTCGTATAAATCATAATGAATTTGTGCTGCTTGCCGCGTAGGTAGAACAGTCATGGTGAGATCTTGATTTCGTTTCCATGCTTTTTTTTGCATGCTGTTCATTTGAAAATCGGCAACTGGAACACGACAAGACAGACATTGTCTACATAAATGACATTCAGGGCGATAAACAAAGTCACCACTACGGCGAAAGCCTAAACGAGAAAGTTCTGAAAGAGTGACCACATCAATTCGATGGATGGGATCTAAAAACACCATGCGTGCTGATTTATTTTCTAGATAGCTGCAATCATGAGGTGGAGTAATATAATACTGCAGATCATTTAAAAGGGACTTCGGGTGATATGATTTCATGATTGGTCCCTCCTGTTATCATTCCATTAATTTTGCATCTAATGCTATTGTTTTACTTGAAAATACACGTTCTTGATACTTTTTCCAATTGATAGAGGGGTGAATAATTACATCTTGTAACGATTTTAAGTAGTCTTGACGAGAAAGTGTACTGGCTCCCAGACTAATTAAGTGACTGTTTACGAGTTGGCAGTCTATCCATGGTAGCTGATTTTCTTGTCCTATGAGCATTAATGTATAAAAAGCCATTTTTGAAACATCCGTTTCGTTGCTAAACATTGACTCACCAAAACATCCTTTACCAATCGTAACACCATATAAACCTCCTACAAGCTCCTCTTGTTGCCATACTTCAATACTGTAACCATAACCAGCATTAAACATCTCACAGTAGCCTTGAATAATATCTTCACTAATCCATGTTTCGTCTGCATAACTTCTTGGCAAAGAGCAAGAGCGAATAACTTGTTCAAAGGCATGATTAACCGTAATTGCATAACCATGTTTTTTCATATTTCTTAGTAATGACTTGCTGGGCTTGTAGTTTTGGGGGTAAATCACACAACGAGGTTCTGGGCTCCACCAACAAATAGGCTCATCTTCATTAAACCAAGGAAAGAGACCATGGGTGTATGCTTCATATAGGGTAGAAGGGGAGAGGTCCGCTCCAATACAAATTAAACCATGACCCTCTGGATCGGCTTCAATCGGGTCAGGAAAAATGAATTGGGAAAGTGGAAGTGTATTCATAAAAATAAAATAAGATGAGCTTTAAGGTTATGCTATAAAAATTAATATATGTCAGCTAGTCATTATTCTAAAAAAAACAGCCGTTATAAGAACGGCTGTTTTAAAACTCTAGAAATCTATTAATTAAAGATTATCTAGATATTTTTCAGCATCTAGAGCCGCCATACAGCCAGACCCAGCAGAAGTAATCGCTTGGCGATAAATGCTGTCAGCGACATCACCAGCAGCAAAAACACCAGCTACAGAAGTCGCTGTTGCATTACCAGAGGTACCGCTTTGCACTTGGATGTAGCCATCACGTAGGTTTAACTGGCCTTCAAACATTCCAGTGTTTGGCTTGTGACCAATTGCTACGAACAGACCATGAACCTCTACGTCTTGCTTAGAATCATCTTGAGTTGATTTAAGGCGAACACTGGTTACGCCAGTATTGTCACCCAATACTTCTTCAACTTCGTGGTTCCAGATAATGCTGATTTTGCCTTCTTTTTCTTTGGCAAATAAATGATCTTGCAAAATCTTTTCAGAACGTAAAGTATCACGGCGATGTACTAACGTTACATGTGAAGCAATATTTGATAAATAAAGTGCTTCTTCAACAGCGGTGTTACCACCACCAACAACCATTACTTTTTGGTTTTTGTAGAAGAAACCATCACATGTTGCACATGCGCTTACACCTTGACCCATAAAGTTTTGTTCAGACTCTAGACCAAGATATTGAGCTGTAGCGCCAGTTGCAATAATTAAAGCGTCACATGTGTACTCTTCCATATCACCTTTTAAAACAAAAGGACGTACACTTAAGTCCACTTCGTTAATATGGTCATAGACGAGTTCTGTACCAAAGCGTTCAGCATGTGCTTGCATACGATCCATTAATGCAGGACCAGTTAAACCTTCAGGATCGCCCGGCCAGTTGTCAACTTCGGTTGTTGTTGTAAGTTGCCCACCTAGTTGTAAACCTGCAATTAAAGTAGGTTTAAGGTTTGCACGCGCTGCATATACTGCTGCACTATAGCCCGCAGGGCCAGAACCGAGAATAATTAACCGAGAATGACGAGCACTCATTGAGGGTATCCTTATTTATTTCGAGAATTTTGAAAATTATACGTGAATTTGCCGATCAATAGCGTTAAATCAATGTGGATAATATTGATCAGGTCAATCGAATTAAGTTATATAACAATATAGAAGTGCCTTATGTTAACAACAACTGTAAAGAATCATGCACCTTTTTTGTAAGAACAGGTGCATAATATAAAGTTCATTCGTTGAAGATCTAAAATGTAGTTCTTCACATCTCTAAACCAATAATTAAATGGGTTACAGGACAGTATATGACTGCGGTGTCAAGTGTTTATGCACAGCGCTTATTGATGACATTATTCTTGGTTTCTTTTGGTATTTATATGTTTCTGGCAACAGTAACATATACACCATTTGACCCGGGCTGGATGCATATTTCCAGTGATACTCAGCAAGTATCCAATGCAAGTGGTATTGCTGGCGCATGGATTGCAGATTTGCTGTTTGGTTTTTTAGGATGGGCAAGTTTGCTTATTCCAATTTTCCTTTTCATTGAAGCAATTCAGGTTTGGTGGCCACGTAGTTTCCTAAACCGCCCATTTCGTTATGCTGCACAATTCTTCTTAATTCTAGTTGTATCTAGCTTACTTTATTTACATTGGAATGTGCCGGCAGATACTTTAGATAATGCAGCTGGGGGAATTATTGGTTATGAGTTAGGTCAAAGCCTATCTCAATTGTTAACAATTTACGGTGCGACCTTATTTTTGCTGGTTTTCGGGGTAGTCTTGTTTACACTTGCATTTGGGGTGCAATGGAGTAAAACATGGGTTACGCTCAAAGCGACACCAAGTTATTTACAAGATTTATTTTATAAGAACGTATCTCCGAATGAATCGGATTATGACTTAACAACTCAACCTGCCAACAAAGCAGCCGCGGTTAAAGTTGCTGATAATGCAGAGACGAATGCGAATGCTTCAGATGAGAAAGAAGCATCAGTTCAATCTGAATCAACTCAACCGCAATCTACCACAACGCGACATGATGCGGTTGCTGAGCGCTTATTTGCAGATGTGCTAGCGAAAGAGCAGAGCCGACCTGAACCTGTTGCAGATACACCAGTTGCAAATACTCAGAACTTTGAGCATACGCTTGAACAGGCCCATAAACTTGAACGAGATAGCCAACGTTTAGTTGCGACTGGCGAAGTATGGCGTGCTTTACAGCGTGATGATGCGAGTCATAAGCAAGAAATTGATGCGCTTTTAAGAGCTGCTGATGATTCGACAGAGATAGAACAAGTTCCTACTCATGAGCAATTTCAGCAAACAATTTCTCAAGTAAATCAAAATCAACCATCATCTAAACAAGACTTACATGGTCTTGATTGGAATGATGATGAGATTTTTGATGAGTTGCTTGCCGCGGTTCCAAACAGTAAAACTGCAACAGATGTGCATACACCATTTGTTCAAGATCACCATATAGAGACGGAACCAACTTCGCAATCTGTTAATATTGCGAACGAAACATCTTCAAATATTTCAAATTTAAATCAATCACCTAAAAATTTAGCAAACGAACAAGTCTTTGAAGATTTTGATGATTTATTAATAGATGAAGACATTGCTCCAGCTGAACCTGTAAGAGCAAGTAGTTATGCGCAATCTTCAGCATTTGTAAAAGCTCCTATCCAAACGACTATACAGGCCGACAAACTTTCAAAAGAAGAGTTTATTGAGGCTTGGCAGGAGACTGCTGGGAAACCGCAGGAAAATTCTGATTTTGATGAAGACGATTTCGATTTTGATGCGCCGTTAACAGATGCATCAGGCCGCCCAATGTCTCGTGCAATGCAAGTTGCCAAAAAGCGTTTGGATTTGCCAACTTTACCAGGTCTTGATTTACTCGATAAGGTTGATCCAAATAAGAAAGTCAACTTTACTGAAGAGCAACTTTCACGTTTGTCTGAATTGCTTGAAATTAAATTGCAAGAATTTAACGTAAAAGCTCAAGTAGTAGAGGCTCAACCAGGACCAGTTGTAACTCGCTTTGAGTTAGATTTGGCACCCGGTGTTAAAGCTTCTAAGGTCACGAATATCTCGCGTGACTTGGCGCGTTCAATGTCGATGGCATCTGTACGTGTGGTCGAAGTCATTCCTGGTAAACCATATATTGGTATTGAAGTGCCAAACAGTGCCCGTGAAATGGTACGTTTGATTGAGTTATTGGAAACACCAACATATCGCGACCCAAGTGCATTAATTAGTATGGCGATGGGTAAAGATATTTCGGGTAACCCTGTACTCACTGATTTGGCGAAAGCACCGCATATGTTGGTTGCTGGTACGACAGGTTCTGGTAAGTCAGTTGCAGTAAACTCGATGATTTTATCGATGTTGCTTAAATATACGCCTGACCAACTACGTTTAATTCTAATCGATCCAAAACAGCTCGAACTTGCAAACTATAATGATATTCCACATTTATTAACTCCAGTCGTTACTGACATGAAAGATGCGGTAAGTGCGTTAAACTGGTGTGTGAATGAAATGGAACGTCGTTATAAACTTATGTCGTTCTTAAAAATTCGTAAATTAAGTGACTATAACCGTAAAGTTGAAGAAGCGATTGCGAATGGTGAAGACTTAATTGATCCGACTTGGAAGCCAAGTGATTCAGCGACACAAGAACGTGCACCTCGTTTAACGCCATTACCATCTATTGTCATTGTTGCGGATGAGTTCGCCGACATGATTATGCAAGTGGGTAAAAAAGCAGAAGAAATGATTACCCGTTTGGCGCAAAAATCTCGTGCTGCTGGTATTCACCTATTGCTTGCAACTCAACGTCCATCTGTTGATGTTATTACCGGTTTGATTAAAGCCAATATTCCAACGCGTGTAGCACTACGTGTAAATAGTAAAATTGACTCGCGTACTATTTTGGATGCTGGTGGAGCAGAAGACTTGTTAGGTCATGGTGATATGCTGTTCTTAGGACCAGGTAAAATTGAGCCGGAACGTGTGCATGGTGCTTTCATTAGTGATGATGAAGTAAACCGTATCTGTGATGCTTGGCGTGAGCGTGGCGAACCAGATTATATTGATGAAATCTTGACACCATTTGATGAAGAGCCAGCGTCACGTGGCTTTGAAGAGGGTGAAGGCGGTTCTGACCGAGATGCACTTTATGATCAATGTGTGTCATTCGTATTAGAAACTCGAAAAGCATCTACATCTTCGCTACAGCGCAAATTTAGTCTTGGTTATAACCGTGCTGCTCGTATTATTGATCAAATGGAAGAGAACGGCATTGTGAGCTCAATGGGTCCTAATGGTAAGCGGGATATTCTAGTTTAAGACAATACAATTTAAGCCTCTTCGGAGGCTTTTTTATAACTTAAATAAAGTGAACCTATTTATAAATGACTTAAAGATTTTATCGTCTAGTAAAAAAATGCTAATGTATTTTCCCTAAATAAATAACAATGAATTAAATTAGGAGAAAGACATGCTATTAGCTCTGATTACTTTAGCCTTTATTCACTTTTGCGCACTTATTACTCCCGGGCCTGATTTTTTCCTTGTATCTCAAACTGCCATTAGCCGGTCTCGTAAAGACGCTATGCTGGTCGTTGCTGGTATAACGGCGGGTGTTATGTTTTGGGCGTGCTTGGCACTGATGGGATTAAATCTTATATTTGAGAAAATGGCTTGGTTAAAGCAAGGATTGCTCATTGCTGGTGGCTTATATCTATGTTGGTTGGGCTATCAGATGCTACGTTCGGCTTTTTCAAAAAATGAGCAAGAGGGCAATGTTGCTGTTGAGCTCCCAAAAGCACCTTACTTATTTTTTATTAAAGGTTTGATAACCAATTTATCAAATCCAAAAGCTGTTATTTATTTTGGTAGTGTTTTCTCTTTATTTTTAGCTAATCCTCAACTTGATCAAGTTCACTGGCTACTCTTTATTATTGTAACAGTCGAGACAATTTTATGGTTCTGCTTTGTGACTTTTATTTTCTCGTTACCAAGTTTTAGAGCAGCTTATCGTAATTTTTCAAAATGGATTGATGGTATTTCGGGTGGTATTTTTACCGTATTTGGTATTTTCCTGATTGGTAATCGATAAGTCTAGATAAGAAAAAAGCCTCTTTTAGAGGCTTTTTTAATTGCTAAATTTTAGATCATTGATATAGGAATAATATAATAAAACTGAAAAGAATCAGCAGCCACATGATAGATCCTATAATAATTAAAATGATTTGAGGTGTATTGAATTTTTCTTGCTCAATTGTCGTATTTAGTTGTTTTTGTGCATAGTTCAACGCTTTAAAGGCTGGGATTAAAAATATAATGCTGCAGAGCGAGATAAGCCAGTAAGGATCAGGTAAGCCAACCAGTAAAGATGTAATGAGATATCCTAGATACATCCAACCTGAAGAGAAATCATTAGTATACCCTTGTTCTTTTGCGTATTTTTTTATGTGATTAAATAGTGAATATAAAAAGAATATAGAAAAAATTGCACGAGCAGCAGGCATAATATTTAACTTATCTTTGATTAGAAAAAATCGCCATGCTTTAAACATCCACCAAATTGGGTATAAGCCAAACGAAATTAAGGATAGAAAGATAAACTTATTAACACTAATAATTTTTAAATTTTCTATATGATTTGACTGGATGGATTGTGTTTGTTTTAAATTAATATGTTCTGGGTTCATAAATTTATATTTAGAATTAAATGGTATTGATGACTTTAAGATTATTTGTAATAAATGTAAATAATTTAGGTAATTGAATAAACCACATAATCTATCTCTTAAGTTTTTCTAGGATAGATTATGCAGTGTTATTCAAATAGAAAAGCTAGGCAAACTTTGCTAGAACTTCTAAAAATGGTGCTGATTGACGCGGAAACTTAGCAATTACATCATGGATGCGTTGGCCTTCAGGGTCTTTGGCATTAATATCACGCCCATCCGCAATAAATTGCGTTAAAAGACGCTCATAGTCTGTTGGGCGCATATGTTTGAATGCATGGTAGAGCACATGAAAATCTGCATTCACACCACTTGGAGGAAGTTGGTTGAGGTAGGCAAAAACACGCTCATCGGACCATTCTTCATTGAAAGTTGCTGGCTGTGATAATGCCATGACAATCTCCTCATTTTAAAAAAGGCAAAATAACTTGCGTTATTTTGCCTTGATTCTGATTTATTGAATAGTCAGAAATAGAATTATCGTTCTTCAGGTAAATTGATATTCATTTCTAACATTTCGATATTAGCTTCAGAGCGAACTTGCATTTGGATATGCTGTTCACCTACACCGCTAACATAACGACTAACCACTTGCATGATTTCTTTTTTCATCTGATCAATTTTGTCTTGGCTTAAACGGCGGCCTAAACCTTGTTCAGAAGCAACAATAACTTTCAAACGATCTTTGGCAGTTTGAGCACTTGATGGTTTTTCTTCGCTGCTAAATAATTTACTCCAGAATCCTGCCATATCTACGCTCCAAATAGTCGTGCTAACCAGCCTTTAGGTTGAGCTGTGATGTGTCGATAAGGACGGTCTTCGCCAAGGAAGCGTGCAACCAAATCATCATACCCCTGACCAGCTTTAGTTTCTGAATACAGAATAACTGGCTTACCTTCGTTTGATGCTTGTAATACACTTGGACATTCTGGAATAACACCTAATGTCGGTACGCGTAAAATATCTTTAGAAATATCATCAATTGTCAGCATTTCCTGACGGTCAGCACGTTCCGGGTTAAAACGTGTAATACATAAATGTTTACGTATACGCCCTTCGTTGTGTTCAACTTTCTTGGTTTTGCTATCTAACATACCAATAATACGGTCAGAGTCACGTACTGAAGAGATTTCAGGGTTTGTTACAATGATTGCTTCATCTGCATGATACATGGCTAAAATCGCGCCACGCTCGATCCCAGCAGGTGAGTCACAAATGATGTAATCAAACTCTTGAGATAACTCATCAATAACTCGAGCAACACCTTCGTCGCTCAACGCATCTTTATCACGTGTTTGTGAAGCCGGTAAAATATAAAGGTTTTCGATATCTTTATCGCGAATAAGGGCTTGTTGCAGACGTGCTTCATTATTAATAACATTAACGAAATCATATACAACACGACGCTCACAACCCATAATCAAATCAAGGTTACGTAAGCCTACATCAAAATCAATCACAACAGTTTTATGACCACGAAGGGCTAAACCTGTTGCAAAAGATGCGCTCGTTGTAGTTTTACCTACACCACCTTTGCCTGATGTTACGACAACAATTTTGGCCACCGAATCCACTCCTATTATGGTCATACACCCTTAAAAGGGCTGTTTTTTGGTGATTTGCTTAATAAATTAAAGTTCTAGAGCTTCAAATTCAAGCTCTTGCTTTTCATTTAAATAAATATGTACTGGTTTTTTTACCACATGTTTAGGGATATCATCTGCGACACAATACGTTCCGGCAATGGAAACGAGCTCAGCCTCTAAAGATTGGCAAAAAATGCGTGCAGCTGCGTGCCCGCCCGCACCAGCAATGACTCTACCACGAACTGTGCCATAAATATGTATATTTCCTGAAGCGATCACCTCGGAACCACTATTCATGCCAGCCTTTAAAATAATATCGCCGTTATCTTGTACAAGGGATTGGCCTGTACGCAAAATTTCATCATGATAAGAGGTAATATGAGCGACCGCTATCTTGTTTAGTGGTTTTTTTGTTTCTGCTGAAGACGAGGCAGGAGCTGTAGCAGGTTTTTCCACAATAGCCACTTGTTCAGCTGTCGCTTTAATGCGCTGTAAGGGTTGATCTGCCGGTAAAACAGGGAATTGAATAGCGCGAGCCTCATCTCCTAAAATACCGTCGATTACCGCCATTGGTTGTAAACCCAAGCTCACCAGAAGTTGAATCAATGCAATTAACTCTTGCTCAACTGTACTGTCAATAATCACTAAAGTTCCTTGATAGGAACCTTCATTTAAAATATTTGATAATTGCTGGCGGATCACATCATGATCATTGGTATCGAAGGTTATCCTGCTAAAGTTAACCATTCTGCCGGTAATCCGTATATCAGCCATAAGTCTTCCTTCAAGGCGTTAAACGAGCTGTAATATCGTTAAGTTTATTGTAAATAGGGCAAATGCTAGAACAATTCGTGCCAATTCTCTAGCGTGATTCATAAAAAATTAAATAAATGCTTATTCTTTGATTCGATCATACTCCGCAAGGGTTTGTTGCCATTGTTTGACCTTGACTTGTTTACGTACAGACTCCAGTGTCTCGAACACGACAGATTCAACCAATTGCTCAAGCTGACGATTATTAATATTGATTTCACTTACTCTTTGAGAAATTAATTGATAAGTAGGATTTGGAGCATCTTGAGATCCCTCAATTAAAGGTTCAATTAAACCTGCACTAATATTTTCACCTAATCTTTGACCAATGCTTTGAATTTGCTGTTCAATGCGGCCACCGACTAAAGGAATTAAGCGTAATAATTGAGTTAGCTCAGGCGTATCAATAATGGCTTGATCTACAATTTTGCCCACACCTTTTGTAATGGCAGGCTTTTGTTCTTTTAAAGCGGTGGCTAAAGATTCTTGTAATAATGCGGTTAGAGCGACAGTAAATTGCTCACGATGATGATTAACCAAGTCATGAATAATCTGTTTATGGCTAGAACTGGTTTCAAGTTCATATCTAATGCCATCAATCACGGTAATTACAACGCGGTCAGATAATTCCTCCATTACGACGCGATAATAAAATAGCCCAGTTTTTCGCCAGCTTTCAGGAACAACTGGATAGCCCAACTCATGTAAGCGATAAGCAATAATCCCAGCGCGGAATAAGCGTAAAAAACGGAGCTGAGGAATAATAGCTAAAATTTCATACCAGTGAATAAACGGGAAAAAGAACCAACGCTTATGGTGCTTGTTGATGATCGCAATAGCCCAGCGTACAAGCAGCTCAATAATTAAAAAACCAATAAACCAAGCTTCTGATGTAATCACCCACGGATGTAGTGAAGTACGATAAAAGCTGAGTACTTGGGGCAAGTGAATATGTTCGAAGAACCATGCCCCAATACTGCTCATTAAAAAGAAATTAGTCGCAAGACAGAACAAGTTAAAAATGATAATAAACACCATAAAGATGTCGTAGACCAAAAACAGCTTAAATGAAAGGCTGTTTGGGTCTACATGATGGTATTTCGTTTTTTTCCCAGAACTGTTTTGCATAATAACGGGTGCTTTCTTAAATATTTGCAGTGGTATATTGAGATTTCATTTGCTCAATAAGTTGATCTTTTTCGGTCCAAATGTCATGAACCCATTGCTGGAAACGTTCACGATAAGCCGCGTCATCTTCATAGTTGCCGCCAAGTACCCAGTCTGGAATTTCAATTTTACGTAAGTTAACCGCAATTTTAGAAACATCCCCAAGCCAGAAATCGCTATATCCCGGTACGCCATCAGGATAGACGATGGTCATATCAACTAGGGCATCGATTTTGTCACCCAAGATGTTTAATGCAAGCGCCAAGCCACCTGCTTTGGGTTTTAGCAAATGCTTATAAGGGGATTTTTGCTGGTCATGTTTTTCTTGAGTAAAACGAGTACCTTCCAAATAATTTAATAGAGTGAAGGGCTGACTTAAAAGCTGCTCACAAGCTTTACGTGCTTCCATCATGTCACGGTCTTTAAGTTCAGGATTCTTAGCGATCTGTTCTTTAGTGTGACGCTTCATCATTGGGAAGCCTAAAATTTTAAATGCTTGCCCAACAAAAGGAATAAAGATGAGTTCCCATTTAGTAAAGAAACGGGTAAGGGGCATACGGGTTAAACCGAAATATTGATTTACAGTCGTGTCTACCCAACTTTGATGATTACAGGTCATGAGATAACGACCTTGCATATTCAGATCAAGTCCTTCATCAATGGTAATGTCCCATTTTAGATTGGGTAGAACATGGTCAATTAACCAATTATTTACCCCTAACCAGCTATTTGTAATTTGAATATTAGTTTCATCTATTTTTGATGATTTTTTTAAAAGCTTGGTCAGACCTAATGCAAGAACAGGAGGACCATGAAAAAAAGTACTTCCTGTAATGACTGTACCTACAGTGAGTCCACGTGTAATTTTTTTTAGCGCAGATTGTTTATTGGGTGCAGTTGACATATAAAAGACCCCGAATGTCTCAAATCCATAGAAAAGTTGTTCAACTATAACTGTCATAATATGAAATACAACGTTATCTTAGACAACAATGAAGAAATTGTGATGAGCTAGCATCTTAAAGTGCATCAAAATATTACAAAAACATAACTAAACTGTTTATTATTAACAAAATATCAATGTTTTATACTTCCTTTTTGTTTCATTATTCATTCAGACAACAAAACACACAAAGTGAGGAGGCATGCAATGCGTGCATTAGTTATTTCAACAGTGGTAGGGGCAGCAGTAGTTCTTTCTGGTTGTCAAACAACTGGTAATAATCTTGGTGGCGTTGAATACGATAAAGCCGCATTAGGTACTTTAATTGGTGCAGCAGCTGGTTATGGTATTTCTAAATCAAATGCAAACTCTAGCCGTCAAAACAACCGTGCTGCGGCAATTGGTGCAGTTCTTGGTGCTGGTGGTGGTGTATATCTTGACCAGAAAGAGAAAAAACTTCGTCAACAAATGGCGGGTACTGGTGTAGACGTTGGCCGTAACCCAGATGGTTCTGTTCAATTGATCATGCCTGGTAGCATTACTTTTGATACAAACAAATCAAACATCAAGCCAAACTTCTACGCAACTTTGAACAAAGTGGCTCAAACTTTGGCTGAAGATAACAAGAGTGCAATTCTTGTAACTGGTTATACTGATAACACTGGTAATGACTCTATCAACATTCCATTATCACAAGCACGCGCTCAATCAGTACGTAGTTATTTAGCTAGCCAAGGCGTATCTGCTAGCCGTATCGACGCGCAAGGTTATGGTTCATCTAACCCGATCGCAGATAACTCAACTGCATCTGGCCGTGAACAAAACCGCCGTGTAGAAATCAGCATTTATGCTAAACAATAAGATTTAGTTTATTGTTTCAAAAACCACCTTCGGGTGGTTTTTTTATGGGTGCAGTACAAGAAATAATCACGACATTCTGCGGCGCATAAATTGCATTATTAGACATCATTTATACATATCCGTAGATTTACTATTGGGATTCTAAAAAAGAGATGACTATAATCATGCTCGAAAAATCAAGAGGTAATACACGATGTCATCTGCCAGTCAATTGAACAACAAGCAAGAAGAAGCCATGAAATATACTCAGGGCCCTTTATTGGTGCTTGCTGGCGCTGGTTCAGGTAAAACATCGGTAATTACGCGTAAAATTGCCTATTTGGTGCAACATTGCCGTATTCCTGCGCATCGTATAACCGCGATGACCTTCACAAACAAAGCTGCACGTGAAATGAAAGAACGTGTGACCAAGCTTTTGTCGCGTGAAGAAGCAAAAGGTTTATCTGTTTCTACCTTCCATACTTTTGGTTTAAATCTTTTACGTTTAGAACTTAAAAATTTACCTTTAAAAGCTAATTTTTCGATTTTAGATGCAGACGACTGTAAACGTATTTTGATGGATTTGATGCATCGCGACAATTTATCGGGTGCAGAGAGTAAAGAATTAATTGCCAAGGCAATGAAGAAAATTTCAGATTGGAAAAACGATCTGATTTTGCCTGAACAAGCGCATTCGACTTGTGAAACACCAGAAGATGTCCAGTTTGCTCATCTTTATCAACTTTATGAACGTAATTTACGTGCCTACAATGCTGTCGATTTTGATGACTTGATTGTTATGCCAACACGCTTATTGCAAGAAAATGCAGAAGTACGTGACAAGTGGCAAAACCGTGTCCGTTATTTATTAGTCGATGAATATCAAGATACCAACACCGCGCAGTATATTTTGGTCAAACTTTTAGTTGGGGTAATGGGGCAGTTCACCGCGGTAGGTGATGATGACCAGTCAATCTACGCATGGCGTGGTGCTAAGCCCGAAAATATGGCTTTGCTTAAACAGGATTTCCCAAATCTACATATTATTAAACTTGAACAAAATTATCGTTCGACCAGCCGTATTTTAAAAGCAGCGAACTGTGTGATTCAAAATAACCCACATATTTTTGACAAGAAATTATGGAGTGATAAAGGGCATGGGGAAGTCATCCGAATCATTACATGTCGTAATGATGATGATGAAGCAGAGCGCGTGGTCAAAGACCTACTGACTCATAAACTGATGAACGGTAAGAACTGGAAAGATTATGCTGTGTTATATCGCGGAAACTTTCAGGCACGTGTGTTAGAAACCCAGCTTCGTCAAATGCAAATTCCGTATAAACTCTCTGGCGGTACATCGTTCTTCGCCCGTGCAGAAATTAAAGACGTGATGAGTTACTTACGTCTTATTATTAATCCAGAAGATGACAGTGCTTTCTTACGAATTATTAATACGCCTAAACGTGCGATTGGCCCTGTTACTCTAGAGAAACTAGGTTTGTTTTCACAAGAAAATAATTTGTCTTTACTCGGTGCTTCTGCTGACCAGCGTTTAAGCATGGTGCTTCCTAAAAAGGCAGAAACACAGCTTCATGAGTTTGCTGACTTTATCGCGACATTTACTCGTGAACTCTTAGAAGATGATGAGCCTGTGCCTAAAGTTCGTCAAATGATGAATGAAGCGGGTTATATGGATTACGTTCGAGAACAGTCAGCAACACCTGCACAAGAGAAAAGTAAACTCGATAATATCGAGAACTTATTTACCAGTATTCAAAATCTGATTAATCGTGCTGAAGATGTTGATGAAAAGAATATTGAAAGTGTCATCCGAAAACTAGTTTTGCTCGATCTGTTAGAACAGCAGCAGGAAGAAGAAGATACAGATAAAGTTAACCTTCTTACTTTGCATGCAGCAAAAGGTCTGGAATTCCCATATGTATACATTATGGGACTTGAAGAAGAACTATTGCCTCACAAAAACTCGATTGCAGCAGAAACCATTGAGGAAGAGCGCCGTCTCATGTACGTGGGAATTACACGTGCACGCCAAGGTTTAACTTTAACTCTAGCGGAACAGCGTAAAAATGGTGGACAGATGAAACAAATGACGCCTAGCCGTTTCCTTGATGAGCTTCCGCAAGATGAGCTTGAGTGGTTAGGGCGTAAAAAGAAAATTGCGGCTAATGTTGACCCTAAAGAACAGGCTCAACAATATCTGGCAAATTTAAAAGCTTTATTAAAGCGTTAATTTTTTTAATTTTTAGGAAATCCCATGAAAGTTCAAGTGAAATTGCTCGATCCGCGTTTAGGTAAAGAATGGCCTTTACCTTCATATGCAACAGCAGGTTCAGCGGGTTTAGATTTACGTGCCTGTTTAGATGAAGCAATTGATATTGAACCAGGACAAACTGTTTTAGTTAAAACAGGTATGGCAATTTATATTCATGATGTAAATTTTGCTGGTTTAATTTTACCGCGTTCAGGTTTAGGTCATAAACACGGTATCGTGCTTGGCAACTTAGTTGGTTTGATTGATTCGGATTATCAAGGTGAATTGATGGTTTCAGTTTGGAACCGTGGTCAAACCACATTCCGTTTAGAACCAGGTGAGCGTTTGGCACAATATGTTTTAGTGCCAGTCGTACAAGCTGAATTTGAGCAAGTAGAAGAGTTTGAAGAAACTTTACGTGGCGCTGGTGGCTTTGGCCATACAGGTAAACAATAAGTTTTTTTAAATATTAACGAAAATCAAACGCCTGTTGAACAGGCGTTTCTTTTTACATCTTGAATGTTACAAAGGATTATATTACAACACGCTTTACTCATATTCTTTTAACTTTTTTAGCAAACAAACCTTTCAAAAATTTTGAATAATCTATGTTTTTGCGATAGATCGAATTGATCTTTAAATAGAAGATACGCTATGAATGTAAGACACTCATTTCCAAAAAGTATTTTTCGTGCTTACGATATTAGAGGCAAACTTTCTTTCTTAACCACGGACGTTGTCCGTTCAATTGCCTACGGATTGGCACAACAATACAAACAAGCAAAACAAACTCAATTAGTAATTGGCTATGATGCCCGGCTCACAAGCCCAGCCTATGCACACTTAATTGAAGAAATTTTAATAGAACAAGGTTTAAAAGTGACCAATATTGGTTGCTGTTCATCACCAATGATGTACTACATTGCACGAGATTTTGGTGGCAATGGCATTATGGTGACAGCAAGCCATAACCCAAAATCTGATAATGGTATTAAGTGGATTTTAAAAGGCGAACCGCCGTCTCCGGAAATGATTCAGCAGGTGGGTGAAGAAGCCCAAACTTATGTACCAAGCCATTCAATTTCTGTACTTGAGTTAACCTTACCGCAATTTAAAGCTGAATTTTGCCAGCAATACCAACAAGCCATTTTTAAAGATATTCAGTTAAAACATCCTTTAAAAGTTGTTTTAGATGGTTTGCATGGTTCAGCTGGGCATTGTTCAAAACTAATCTTAGAAAAAATGGGTTGTGAAGTCATTGCTTTACGCACTAATCCAAATGGAGAGTTTCCAGATCACGCACCAGATCCATCACATGCAGCTCATTTAATTAGCTTGCGTAAAGCCGTGGTCGAGCAGCAGGCGGATATCGGCATCGCTCTTGATGGCGATGGAGACCGTGTTGTTTTAGTCGATGAAAAAGCACAGATATTGACAGCGGACCGCTTATTGTCGCTTTTTGCGCAAATGTGCCTTGAGCAGCATCCAGAGCAAGAAATTGTTTTTGATGTGAAATGTTCACGTATGGTTCAAGAGACCGTCGAGAAACTCGGCGGAAAAGCAAAAATGATCCGCACGGGAAGTAGTTTCCTAAGGGCTTATTTATCTCAATCGAATGGACGTGCCATTTTTGGTGGAGAATATGCAGGTCATTATGTGTTTAATGATGGCCGTGGTTTTGGCTACGACGATGGTTTATATGCTGCATTACGAGTAATGGAGTATTTTACCCAATCTGATGCCGCTACAATTTCTGAATTATTTGCTCCATATCCAGAAAGATGTTGTACAGAAGATACCTATATTGGTACTTATCAGTCTGATCCAAAGTATGTATTACAAGATATTGAGATTTTAAGTCATCGCTTAGGGGCACGTATTAGTAAAATTGATGGCGTACGTCTTGATTTTGATGATGGTTTTGGCATTATTCGAGCATCAAATACTGGTGAATACTTTACAGTACGATTTGATGCGGATAATCCTTTACGATTAAAGGAAATCCAGCAAAAATTTGTAGATATGTTGCAAGAACACTATCCGCAAATTGCACAAGAACTTTCAGAGGCCTAAGTAAGGAGAGGCGTAATGCCACAACATCAGCATATCGGTGTCGACAAAGCAAAAATCTTGATTGAAGCTTTGCCGTATATTCAACGCTTTACTGGTAAAACGCTGGTGGTGAAATACGGTGGCAACGCAATGACTGATCCGGAGCTTGAAAGTTCATTTGCCCGAGACATCGTTTTACTTAAAACTGTAGGATTAAATCCGATTGTTGTTCACGGTGGTGGGCCGCAAGTGGATTCATTCTTAAAGCAGTTAGGCCGTGAATCTGACCGTATTGACGGTATGCGTGTAACTGATGCTGCAACCATGGAAGTGGTTGAAATGGTGTTGGGCGGCAGTGTAAATAAATCAATCGTTAACCTGATTAATAAACACGGTGGACGTGCGATTGGTTTAACGGGTAAAGATGGTAATTTACTTCGTGCCCGCAAATTGCTTATGGAAAAGCAAGAAGAAGATGGTTCTATCAAACATATCGACTTGGGTATGGTTGGTGAAGTGACAGGCGTTAAAACAGATGTATTGGAAATGTTCACCCAAAGTGACTTTATTCCAGTTATTGCGCCATTAGGTGTAGATGAAGAAGGCAATACTTATAATATTAATGCTGATTTAGTTGCAGGCAAGGTTGCAGAAGCGTTAGGCGCTGAAAAATTAATTTTGCTCACTAATATTAGCGGTGTGCTTGATGAAAATAAAAATCTGTTAACTGGCCTTACGACACAAGAAGTTGATCGCCTCATTGAAACAGGTGTGATCTATGGCGGTATGATTCCTAAAGTAGGCTGTGCGCTTGATGCTGTTAAAGGCGGCGTTGTGAGTGCACATATTGTTGATGGTCGCGTGCCACATGCAACATTACTTGAAATCTTCACTGATCATGGTGTTGGAACGCTGATTTCTAACCGCACTAAAACAGCTTAAGAAATCCGTTATTCTCAATAAAAAGATCACCCTAGGTGGTCTTTTTTATACCATTTTGATTTGGTCATTTTTTTGTCATGAGCTTTGACTAGTGTAGGGGGTGTCACTAGGAGCGTTCATTATGCTGGAAAAATTTAATCAATATCGCCAAACCTGGACTTTACCTTTAAATCGTCATAAAGCAATAAATCAGACGCAATTTCGTTTTGAGTGGGTTGATAATTTAAAAGAATTACAAGATGTACAACGGTTTCGTGCACAACAATTTAGTCAACAATTCGGAATCAAGTTTGAAGATAACTTAGACCAAGATATTTACGATTTTGGTTGTGAACATGCGGTCTTGCGTGAAAAGTGGACTGGAGAAATTGTAGCGTATACGCGTCTAAAACTATTTCAAGGCCATGAAATAGCACAGAGTTATAGTGCACATGAGTTTGATATTGTTCCTCAATTATCCCATCTTCCAAATGTGTTAGAAATAGGCCGTACTTGTGTACATCCTCGCTTTCGTAATGGTAAAGCATTATCAATGTTATGGTTAAACCTTGCACCGAAAGTACTCTGGTCAATGCGCGCTAAATATTTAATGGGCTGTGTCAGTATTCATTTGCAAGATAATTTGGCTAGAGCGTACTACACACATCGTCAGATTCAGCAGTTACCAGAAAGCAAAACGATTGATATCCGTTCGAAAAAAATCTATGAACCTGAATATCCTGAGTTTAGCTTCCCACAAGATGAACGTATGCCAAAGCTATTCCAAATGTATCTGAGCATGCAATCAAAACTATCGAAACAGGCTTTTTTTGATGAAGAGTTTAACTGTTTGGATTATTTTGTATTTCTTGAGGTGAATAAAGTCGCGACCTCGTTTGTCATGAATAAAATGGTGCAGCGTTAATCATATTTCCTATTTTGTAATAGCCAGCACATATTGAGATTTGCAAGCACTTTTACTCTCATGCACAATAGAGCAGATGGGGTAATTAGAAGTAGTTTAAAAAGCGATATGTGCCAGCTATTAGGAATGAATTGTGCAACACCAACGGATATCACTTTTTCCTTCCGTGGTTTTTCACAGCGTGCAGGAATTACCTCAGACCATAGTGATGGATTTGGTATTGCATTTTTCGAAGATAAGGCGTGCCGTTTATTCGTTGATAACCAATCAGCAGTTGAGTCTCCAATTGCCGATCTTATTCGTAATTATCCTATTAAATCACGCAACGTGATCGCTCATATCCGCAAAGCTACTCAAGGCAAAATCACTTTAGAAAACTCTCATCCCTTTATTCGTGAGTTGTGGGGGAGACACTGGATTTTTGCTCATAATGGCGATTTACATGACTTTAATCCGCCGTTAAGTGGACGTTTCACACCAGTAGGTAATACCGATAGTGAGCGGGCATTTTGTTATTTGCTCGATCAACTCGTTGAAGTATTTGGTTATGAAGAGCCAAGTCTTGAACAAATCTTTGAAGTATTAGAAAAGATTTCTCCGCAAATTGCAGAATATGGCACATTTAATTATTGCCTATCTAATGGCAAAGCATTATTTAGTTATGCCATTACTAAATTACATTGGCTCGTTCGCGAATATCCATTTAATCATGCTCATTTAATTGACTTAGATGTCGCAGTTGATTTTAGCCAGGTAACAACACCTGACGATCGTGTGGCAGTAATAACCACTGAACCTTTAACACATAATGAAAATTGGACAGCGTACCAACCTGGTGAAATGATTTTATTTCAACATGGTCAACCAATTAAAAAGGCGATTACCTTTGTAGAAAGATTAAAGCGCGAACAGGAAAATCCTGAACTTAAACGTATTACGCGTGCAGATCAGTATTAATATAAAATACATTTAAAATATATGAATAAGGGTATTTATATATTTTTATCATTTAATAATTAAATAGTTTGTTTAAAAAATACTTTATTATTTTAGTTGGTTAATTTTAATTAAATATTTTAAAAACAATAACTTGGGTTGAATATAATTTTTATATGCTAAAGCCGACAAAATAGGTTTGTTTTTATTTATATTCTTTAAATATATCATGGAGTTTATGCAACGATCATTAATCATCATTGGGGAGATGTATGAAAATGAAATGGGCTTCAGAATATAATACGGGTATTGATGTTATTGATGAGCAACATAAACGAATACTTGATTATATTAATGAGATTGATGATGTAAAAGATGAAGAGGATAGACGTCGTATTAAAGATGTTCTAGACAATATTATCGATTATACGCAATCACATTTTACTTTCGAAGAAAGTTTGCAAGAGGAAGCTGATTATAAATATCGTGTACCTCATAAACGTGTACATGATTTATTTATTAAAAAAATAGAGTTATATCGTGAACGTTTTGAAATGGGGCACACGATTGAAGCAGAATTACAAGAAATTTTGGCTAAATGGTTAATTAACCATATTCAACATGATGATGCCGATTATGTAGGAGCAGTAAAAGAAAATATGATGGGAATTATTAGAGAAAAAGAAAAGAAAAAAGGGAAAAACTGGTTTGCTCGGTTTTTCTCATAACCTGAAATAAAAAGAACTCATAATTTCAGTTAGCGCGGCAAACTATCGATTCGGTAGTTTGCTTTTTTTATTGAGCAAACTTTGATTTTCAAGCATGACACGGGCAAAATATCTCTAGTCTTTTTCAAGGAATGCATAATGCAGGACATACCTATGTCACGATGGTTATCGCCCCTGATGGCGTTTTGCTTATCTTTCATCATTATGGCGACATTGGCACCCACAATGGGAATCCAGATTGATCGTCAACTCGATTTCTGGTTATTGTGGTTAGGCACAATGTTGTTATTGGCACTACCAGTTTGTTATTTGGAAATTGCTTTAGCAAAACGGTCGAAGACTACAGCCTTAAATGCTTTATCAAGTTTAACTCGTGAAGCAGATAGTTCCCCAAAATGGCGTTTGGTTGGCTGGCTTGCAGTTATTTTTATTCCATTTTTAGCAGGTAATGTATTAAGTACCGCTGGTAATTTACTGAATACACAACTTAATAATAGTGTTTCAGGACAACTTGTTTTTGCTGGCCTTGCTGTTGTGGCCCTCATTTTATCCTTTATTCCACGTCAAATTTTAATTTTACTGATGACGGTTGGTGTAATTGTTTCTCTTGTTTTAGCTAACACGATGGGAACGACTTTACAGCCTTGGCATTGGACCAATGTTGAGTTTAAAGAATGGGGGAATGCGACTGTACTTGCACTTGTTGCGAGTGGATTGGGCTTAGGGCTTTATTGGCAAAATAGTGTAGGTGCGGTTCAGTCGCAAGAAGGTGCAACGAAAACAGTTCTTCCAATTTGGTTAGCTCAGTTAATTGCTGTGATCGCCTTTGGTTTCTTTTCTTTACAAGCACAGCTTCCTGTTTTTACTTGGATCTTTACCGCAGTAATGACAACAGCGTTATTTGTGCAATTGGCTAGAGAGCAGCTTGCTCAGCGTCAGCTTATGCCTATTTTACAGTGGGTGATTATTGTTGTAGCGATTGCTGTTTGGGCTGTGCCTGAGCTTCATAACATCTTTACGCTGATTTTGATGCTTTGGGGATTACTCATTTGCTTGATCTATGCCATTTTTGCTGGCTGGATTATGAAAATTAGCCATTTGCGTAAATCTATGAATTTTAGCAATGAGTTGTTTTATAACTTATGGCGCATTGCGGTACGTATTGTATTGCCGCTTTCAATTGTCATTGCCATGATTGCGGTGATTGGACAAATTATCTGATGGAAAAAGCTCAGCAAGTGTGGGTTGCTTATGCAGCCCCAGAGCAACAGTTTTTAGTTGCTATTCCATTTGAAGCTGGTATGACTGCATTACAAGCAGTTGAGGCGAGTGGCTTGCAGACACAGGTCAGTTTGCCTGAGCCATTACAACTTGGCATCTTTGGCGCAAAAGTTGAAGCACATGCGATTTTGCAAGCTGGTGATCGAGTTGAGATTTATCGACCTTTAACGATTAACCCTAAAGATATACGTCGTAAACGCGCCGAGAAAAACCCTGTGGGGCGATATATTAAAAGTAATCGCTTTAAGCAATAAGCCCCATAAACAAAACCCCTCAAAGTATTTCACTTGAGGGGTTTATTTTTATTAGAAAAAACGATTATAGTGGTGGTGCAGTTAAAATCGCTTCTTTAGAAGCAGGTAAACCTGGTTGCGATTCTGGAATAGTTTCTAAACCTTCAATTTTAGTTACTGTGCCAGTGCCATCAAAGTAAATTTTTAAATGCTGACCATGTGCTGCGGGGATTTTTGCTTTTTTAGCATAAGTTCCCGGGATATAGTTGTAAATGTAGTCCCAACGTAGAGGATTGAGGGGATCAGTCACAGTTGGACTACCAAGCAAAAAACGCACTTGCTGGAAATTCATGCCGACTTGTACTTGAGAGGCTTGAGCTTTGGTCAATGGAGTCCCTTGAGGAATATCAACCTTATATACACCAAAGATTGAACAACCAGCAAGGAGTGAAGTGACTAATAACGTCAGCACGAGTTTTTGCATTTTGCTACACTATCCCAATAAATTATGATGCATTTGATCAAAGGATAGATCATACTTCATCTAAATTCTATTGCCTATTCCAACTTGAGATTTGTTGAGAGACCTTTTTTCATGCCTATTTCCAATCAAGATTTGCGCAAAGCTGGACTTAAAGTTACCCTTCCTCGAATTAAGATTTTGGAATTATTAGAAAATTCAAAACAACATCATCTTAGTGCTGAAGATATTTACAAGACTTTGTTAGAACAAGGGGAAGATGTCGGTCTTGCGACAGTTTACCGTGTGTTAACACAATTTGAAGCTGCAGGTATCATTCAGCGCCACCATTTCGAAAATAATCATTCTGTTTTCGAAATTATGCAAGAAGATCATCACGATCATTTGGTTTGCCATAATTGCAACAAAGTTATTGAATTTACTAATGATGTTATCGAGAAAGAACAGCATGCTGTAGCTGAGCAACATGGGTTTACCTTAACGGGTCACTCATTAAACCTCTACGGTTACTGTAACGAACCTGAATGTCAGGAAGTACTGCGCAAGAAATAATCGTTTTCACACAAAGAAAACAAATAAAAAAGGAAGGTTACGTTTAACCTTCCTTTTTTTATGAAGAAATTACTGTCGGTCGAAGGTTAAATGCTGATTTGTGCCTGCAATTTGATCTGGACCTTCTTCGGCAAGCTTAATTGTTAAACGCAAATCGTTTGGTGAGTCGGCATGTTTTAATGCATCTTTGTAGGTAATTTGGCCTGACTTATAAAGATCAAACAGTGCTTGGTCAAAAGTTTGCATACCGAGTTCACGTGAGCGTTTCATTAAATCTTTAATTTCATGAATTTCGCCTTTACGAATATAGTCTGAAATTAATGGTGAGTTAATGAGAATCTCAATCGCTGCACGGCGCGAATTACCATCTGGAGTCGGAATAAGTTGCTGTGCAATCATGGCCTTTAAGTTAAGTGATAAATCCATGTAGAGCTGGCTATGACGGTCACTTTCAAAGAAGTGAATAATACGGTCAAGTGCTTGGTTGGCATTGTTCGCATGCATTGTGGCTAATACAAGGTGACCTGTTTCGGCGAAGCCAATCGCGTAGTCCATAACTTCACGAGAGCGAATCTCACCAATCAAGATTACATCGGGTGCTTGTCGCAACGTATTCTTTAAAGCAATTTCAAATGAGTCTGTATCGATCCCGACTTCACGTTGGGTAATGATGCAGCCAGCGTGTTCATGAATAAACTCGATAGGGTCTTCAATGGTAATGATATGACCTTTAGAGTTATGGTTACGATAGCTAATCATTGAAGCCAATGATGTCGATTTACCTGTACCTGTTGCCCCTACAAAAATAATGATGCCACGTTTGGTCATCGATAAATCTTTAAGCACTGGCGGTAATTGTAAGTCGTCAATTGAAGGAATTTTGGTTTCAATTCGACGTAGTACCATGCCTGGCATGTCGCGTTGCTGAAAAGCACTTACACGAAAGCGCGCACTTTTATCGCGGTTCATAATCGCAAAGTTACATTCACGAGTCTCTGCAAATTCTTTGCGTTGTTTTTCACTCATGATGGAGTGTAATAGTTGCCCGATAATTTCGCCTGAAAGACTATTTTTTGAAATGGGAACAATTTGCCCGTTAATCTTCATCGATGGTGCAACGCCATCTGTAATAAAGAGGTCGGATGATTTTTTTTCAACCATCAGGTTGAGCAGGTCATTAAAATCCATATTTATTCTCTAATTATTTTTATAGAAAGGATTCAGGCTGTTTAGCAGCAGTACGAGCCGTTTGCGGGCTGATCACACCGCGAGACACCAAATTTTTTAAGCTTTGGTCGAGGGTGGTCATGCCATGATTTGCGCCAGTCTGAATAGCTGAGTACATTTGCGCGACTTTATTTTCACGAATTAAGTTACGAATAGCAGGAATACCAATCATGATTTCATGAGCTGCGACACGGCCACCGCCATTCTTTTTAAGCAGGGTTTGTGAAATAACAGCCTGTAAAGATTCAGAGAGCATGGCACGAACCATGTCTTTTTCTTCGGCAGGGAATACGTCAATCACACGGTCGATGGTTTTCGCAGCAGAAGTGGTATGCAGTGTGCCAAACACCAAATGACCTGTTTCGGCAGCAGTAAGTGCTAAACGAATAGTCTCAAGGTCACGCATCTCACCGACCAAAATAATATCTGGGTCTTCACGCAGTGCTGAACGTAGTGCCTCATTAAAGCCGTGTGTATCACGATGCACTTCACGTTGGTTAATCAGGCATTTCTTTGACTGATGTACAAATTCGATAGGGTCTTCAACCGTTAAAATATGGTCATAACGGTTTTCATTAATGTAGTCCATCATCGCTGCAAGTGTGGTGGATTTACCCGAACCTGTTGGGCCTGTCACCAGTACAATGCCGCGTGGATAGTCACAAATATCTTTAAAGATTTGACCTAAGCCTAAATCTTCCATGGTGAGTACTTTGGACGGAATGGTACGAAACACTGCACCTGCACCACGGTTTTGATTAAATGCGTTAACACGGAAACGAGCAACGTTGGGTACTTCAAAAGAAAAGTCGGTTTCGAGTTTTTCTTCGTAGTCACGACGCTGTTTATCATTCATGATGTCGTAGACCAGACGATGAACATCTTTATGATCTAGAGCAGGTAAGTTAATGCGACGGACTTCGCCATCCACGCGAATCATTGGTGGCATGCCAGCAGATAGGTGTAAATCGGACGCGCCATTTTTCACAGAGAAGGCGAGTAGCTCTGTAATATCCATAATTTCCCCAAGTAAATCAAAATATGTCATTATTTTGTAGAATAATATACGGCTTTCACCGAGGCTTACCAACACCTCGCTTTAAGTGAAAAGCAAAAAAGTTTTTTGAAAATGAGAACCTTGTCAATGAATTACCTGCAAGATGCGCGGCAGCACGTATTACAGCAAATCCAAACTGCTTGTGAACATGCTCAACGTGTGCCTGAAACCGTACAACTTTTAGCCGTATCGAAAACACATCCAAGTGAAAGTTTGCGTGAAATGTATGCAGCAGGGCAAAGAGCATTTGGCGAAAACTATTTGCAAGAAGCTTTAGAAAAAATCGAAGCTTTGCACGATTTAGACATTGAATGGCATTTCATTGGTCATGTTCAACGCAACAAGACGAAGCATGTGGCCGAGAAATTTGATTGGGTACATGGTGTAGATCGTTTAATTATTGCCGAGCGATTATCTAATCAACGGGGTGATGATCAATCAGCCCTTAATATTTGTTTGCAAGTCAATATTGATGGGCAAGACAGTAAAGATGGTTGTGCACCAGAAGACGTTGCCGAGCTGGTTGCTCAAATTAGTCAATTACCAAAAATCAAGTTACGTGGCTTAATGGTCATTCCAGCACCTGACAATACTGCTGCATTTGCAGATGCTAAAGCCTTGTTTGATGCTGTGAAAGACCAACATGCCCACCCACAAGATTGGGATACTTTAAGTATGGGAATGTCGAGTGATTTAGAAGCTGCAATTGCTGCTGGTTCAACCATGGTTCGTGTAGGAACAGCCTTATTTGGTGCTAGAGACTATTCGCAAAAAGGCTGATGTAAGCTTTATCTTACAGAAACTGCGGCCTTTTGCGGCTATGGCAGACAACGTTTTTTTCGTACTATGAACTCATCAGGAAACAGGATGTTTCTAAAAATAACAATAAACAGTGATGAATGGATGCATACAGGTACGACAGGAGTTATACCAACGCAGAATCTAAAAAAGCCCCGACAGGATGTCGGGGCTTTTTAGTTTTAACCTACTACTTCTATGGTACTTGCACCTGCGCCGAGTGGTTTTACCTGAATTTGTACAGGAATACGCTCATGCATTTCTTGAATGTGTGAGATGAGAATGACCTGACGACCCTGATTTTGCAATTGGTCTAAAGCATTCATCACCATGTGCAAAGATGAGGCGTCTAAAGTACCAAAGCCTTCATCAATAAACAGCGATTCAATTTTCATTGAGCCCGAGGCCATATTGGCAATCGCTAAAGACAAGGCAAGGGCAGTTAAGAACGACTCACCGCCAGACAAAGATGCAACAGAACGGGTTTCTCCATCCATGTCATGGTCAATAATCGCAAGACTTAGAGACTGATCTAGGCGTTTTAACGTATAACGTTGAGACAGCATTGCCAGTTGCTGGTTGGCATGTTCCACTAAAATATCTAGGTGATATTGCTGAGCGTAGTCGCGGAACTCTTTACCTTTTGCATCACCAATCAAGCCTGAAATTTTGCTCCAGCGATGTTCTTCTTGCTGAATATTTTGAATTTGCTCAGCGTATTGTTGCTGCTTAGCCAGATTTTGCTGATGGACTTCAAGTTTAAGTTTAAGCCGATCACGTACTTCAAGCTGGGCTTTGAGCTCTGCAATATTGTCTTGAATAAGGCTAACAAGCTTTTCATATTCAATATCTGGCTGAGTTTGTAAGTGCTCGCTCAATTGCTCTTGCATGGTCTTAAGGGCAGAAGAGGCTTCACTTAATAAACGCTCGGCATGATTAAGACGGTTACGAATGTCTTGCTCTTGGGCGGAATTGATTTGCATGAGCGCCGTAAGATCAGATGCCTGAAAATCAGCATGGGCTTTTAACCAGTTTTGAATTTGCCCATCAATCTGCTGCTGATGCCCCGCAGTGTGTTGATGTTGATGCTTGAGCTGATCGAGCGCTTGTTTTTGCTGCTCAAAGTGCTGTCTGGTTTGCTCGAAACGCTGTTTAGCCTCGTGATAAGCGGTTTGTTGTTGCTGACGTTTAACGTCATGCTCAATTAGCCATTCGTGCGGTTTAATATCAGAGAGGCCCGTCATTTGCTGAATGAGCGACACCGCTTTTTCATTATTTTGCTGACCTTTAAGCGTAATCTCTTTGAGATTTTGATCGATCTCATCAATTTGCTTGGCCATTTGTTCAAAGTTAGCAGTCAACATTTTAAGTTCCTGTTGCTGCTGTTCAAAACGCTGTGAAAGCTGTTCTTGTTGCTCAAGTTGCTTAGCACGTACGTCTAAAATTGACCAAGTCTGCTTAGCTGTTTGGCTACTTGCTTGCTGCCATGCATGCTGTTCGGCTTCAGATAAACACTCAACAATATGTTGAACTTGTTGTTGCCATTGCTGTGCTGTATTAAGCAAACTTTCATTACGCTGAATCGTTTGAACAAGCTGATTGTGTTGTTTAATGGCTTGGGCTAAACGCACGTTTTCTGAGTCAAATGAATTTATGGCAGTTTGTGCCGCTTGTCTGAGTTCGTTCAGCATTAGCAAGATTTGTTCAGGAGCTTGATTAAGCTCAATATGTAAGTGATTGAGGCTAAATTGTTGCTCAAGTTCTTGTTGCAAGCTTGATTGTTTTGTTTGAAGTTGGGCTAGATATTTCTGAACTTGCTCAAGCTCGGCACGACACTGGGTAAGTGCATGTTGCTGGGTTTGCCATGCATTAAATTTAGTTTGCTCGAGTGCAACAGCTTGCTGCTCTTGTTGTTGCTGCAAATCGAATAAAGCTTTGGAAACTGCACTATCATCAATACGGTAAGGGTGGTGGGTACTTCCACAGACTAAACACGCTTCACCTTCTTTAAGATTGGCACGTAACTGCTCAATATTTTCGGTGTGTAATAAACGCTGCTGTTGCAGGATGTGCTGTAACTTTTCACGTTCAGCTTTTGTTGTTTGGTAGTCTTGTTCAGCTAACTGGCAAACGGTTTTAAGCTGTTCTTCTTGCGCGGAGGCTTGAGTATGTTTTTCGTTGAATTGTTGAAGCTCAGCATATAGCTCATGATAAATTTTTATTTTTTGCTGAATCAGATCTAACTGAGTGATTTGAGCAAGTTTCTGATCTTTATCTTTACGCTGTTGCTCAAGTTTTAACTCAATTTGTTCAACTGTACCTAGTGAAGCTGCGAGTTGTTCAACTTCACTTTTAGCTTCCGATAGCTTTTGGCGGGCAAGGGTAGGATTGCCAAGCTGTTGTTCAATTGTTTGGTAATTTTGAATAAATTGCCCGAGCTGATGCAGATGCGCTGAAAGGCCTTTGTCCAATACAGCATATTGCTGAGTATGGGTAAGCTGTTGTTGCAGATAAATTTGATTCTGCTCAAGCTGTGCAATGTGCTGTTGCACAGTGTTTTGCTGTTGGTGCAGTGGACTGAGTTTCTGCTCGAGTACGCTTCTTTTTTCTTTGCACTTTTTATATTCATCGGCAATAAAAGCGCGTTCTTGAATGGACTGTCGAACTTGATTTAAGGCTTGTTGATGCTGTTGCTCAAAATCGAGGGTCTGTTTGAGCTCTTGTTCTGCAAGTTGATATTGTTTTTGTCCTTTTTCAAAAATTTGCACCAACTCATTAAACTTGGTTTGCGCTTGCTGAATTTGCGGCTCAAGCTGTTGCAATGTTTGTAAAATTTGAGATTTCTGAAAAACTTGTGGGCGTATTTCAGAGAAAACTTCGAGTCGTTTTAATTGCTCACGCTCACCAGCCAATTGTTGATGATGATTTTGCTGTGCTTGAAACTGTTGCTGTTTAGCTTGAACTTCTTGCTCAAGTTTCGCTTTACGCTCAAACCATTGTTGTTGTTTGTCTAAGATATTTTTTTGTTGTTCTAACTGTTGATGATTTTGTTCGGCTTGCTGGTATTGTTCGGTAAATCCAGCAATATCTTCATCAGACAAAATTTCAATGTGGCCTAAGAACTCTTCAAGCTGTTTACGCTGCTTTGCTATATCTGCGGTTTTACGAAAAGCCAGCTCACCAATTTTGGCGAAAATGCTGGAGTTGGTCAGGTACTCGAGTAACTCTCCACGTTCGCTGTCTCGTGCTTTTAAAAACGCGGTCACTTCTGACTGAGCAAGTAGTACAGCACGAGTAAACTGTTCAAAAGAAAGCTGGGTAATTTGTTTAACTTTTTCATCAACCGCTTTGGCTTTGTCTGCAAGTACCACGCCATCGGTCAGGCATTTTAAATGCCGTTGTACGCTTTGTAATTTACCATTTGGGTTTTCACGTGCCCGCTTAATTTCCCAGCGTGCCGAATAGCGCTTTTGATCTTGCGCAATAAAGCAAAGCTCAGCAAACCCATGTCCTGTACCACGGCGTAAGACAGTTAAAGGTGAATTGGTCAGTAACTCTGAACCATCAACATCTTTTAATTTACCATCACTGTCTTTTAGACGTGGAACCCGATTAAACAAAGCCAGGCACATGGCATCTAAAATGGTCGACTTACCTGCACCAGTTTTTCCCACAATCGCAATGAGACCTGCATGGGCGAGAGGTGCACTTTCAAAATCAATAAAGTGTTCATCAGAAAGAGATGCCAGATTTTTTATTCGAATGGATAAAATTTTCATGACATATCCTTAAGGTGTTGCATCATTTTCAAGATGTTTTTGTGCTTCTTGTACTAGGCTTAGAAAATCTTTTAAGACGGCATCATCTGCGTTGTAACCTTGTTTTTCCCAGATATTTTGAAAGAGTTTTTCTGGTGTTGGTGGTTCAAGTGCGATTTGCTGAGTAGTATTTGAATCGGTGGTGTCTTTATTTACATATTGACGTGAAATACGTACTAAACGATAGCGGTCAGGTGGTAGGGCTGCTTCAAACTGCTGACGTAAATTCGGCTGTGGCGGCGTTAAACTATAATATTCAATATCGACATATTCACGGTGGTCAATATTTTCAATCACGCCGTGAGGCAAGGCTTTGAGTTGTTGCAGCACCTCGTTTAGCTCACCACGAATGCGGTGCAATTGTATGCAACGTGGAATTTCTACAGCGTCAAATTGCAAACGGCTGTCTGTATCTTGAGTCGGATCAACTTTGACCTCAACCACTTGATGCTTATAATTAATTTCACTAAAAGAAAGTGGAATGGGCGAACCACTATAACGAATGTGTGGCTGACCTACTTTTTGTGGTTTATGCAAATGCCCTAAAGCCACATAGTCGACAGCATCTTCAAATAAAGTTGTTGAAAGTGCCTCTTCATTACCAATAATAATTGGGCGTTCAGAGTCGGATGTTTCCCCACCTTGCATATGCGCATGCGACATCAAAATAAGTGCTTGGTCTGGTGTCTTGCGACGTTTGGCTTCTGCTATGAGTTGCTGGTGCAAATAGGCAATTGCGTTTTTGCTATTGGTGGTATGTTCGTTAAAACCCGTAATTTCGGCCGAACGTAAAAAAGGCAGGGCAAGGCACCACGCCACAATATCCTGATTTTGATTATAAATAGGCAAAAGTAGTCGATCGAGATCTAGAGTTTTATCTTCATTCCAGCGAACCACGCCCACGGTTTTTGCATTGTATTTTTCTAAAAGTGGTTCGACCTGTTCAATACGATAGCCTGAGTCATGGTTACCCGCAATCATGAGTGTTTGCATGTGCGGCGCAAGCCGATGAGCATCTGCTAAAAATTGGTAGAGTTGTTTTTGTGCTTGAGATCCTGGGTTAATAACATCAAAAATATCGCCAGCGATGAGTAGGGCGTGTGGCTGTTTTTCTTGAATTTGAGTGAGTAACCAGCTTAAAAATTGTTGGTGTTCGTAGTGGCGTGAATGATTATAAAAAAACTGTCCCAAATGCCAGTCAGAAGTATGTAGAAAATGTACGGACATAGAAACAGACATCAAGCCAAAATAAACACAGATACGTTAGCATAAATTGGCAGGAGATTTTATCAAGACATTTTAAAGTGCTCGTTATTTAAGCCCATAGTGAAACTTGAATTAAATTTTTCACTTTAAACGCTGCTTTGTTACTATCAGGGCAAACCATGAACTTTGAGAACAAAATGACCATTCACGAATACGAAGTAAAAATACAGTGGGAAGGCAATACGGGTACAGGCACTTCATCTTATCGTTCTTATAAACGCGATTTTAGTATTCAGCATCCGCAAAAGACCACTATTCAAGGTTCATCAGACCCTGCTTATTTGGGCGATGTGACCAGGTGGAACCCTGAAGATTTATTGGTCGCGTCAGCTTCTGCTTGTCATAAACTTTGGTATTTACACCTTTGTGCAGTCAACCATATTCACGTTGTGAGTTATCTCGATCATGCACTTGGTTTTATGGAAGATACAGATCCGGTCAAACGTGGTCACTTTACCCAAATTATTTTAAGACCAGAAGTTATTTTAGAAAAAGGTGCCGATCAAGAGCTTGCTGCAAAACTGCATGAAAAAGCACATCACGAATGTATGATTGCCAATTCGGTGAATTTCCCAATTACATGTGAAGCCAGCTTTAGCTTTGCTGAGTAAACTATATGAAATAGCCACCGTTAAAAAGGCGGTGGCTATACATTAAAAAAATAAATAGAGTCGTTAAATAAAATCTTTAAGCTGCGTTTTCATCGACTTGAAAAATACCAAAAACGTTGTGGTCTAAATCGACAAAATAGCCATGCCAAGCGCGGCCTGGAATAGCAAATTTATCCATTGCGACAATACCACCTTGCGCTAAAATTTTTGCAGCTACCTCATCGAAGTTTTCGACCTGAACCGAACAGGTAAATGCATTGGTGCCATATTCCATTGGAGGTGTTTGAGCAGGGCGCTTTAATAGCCCTCCAATAATTGAAGGTGTCTCTATGCGGTAATATTCAATTGGTAAGTTTTCATCGAGTTTAAATTGCCAGCCGAACACAGCTTGATAAAACTGCGCATCGCGGGCAGGGTTTGAAGACTGGATTTCAAAATAGGCAATAGTGTTCATATTATTTAAATCATATTTTTATGGTGTAAAAAGTATACGCATAGCCTTTATAGCCACGAAAGGACTATTGTGTATGCTGAGCGTAAAATAAATGAAAGTGCTAGAAAATAAAAACCGACGATTCGAGTGATGAGAGAATCGTCGGTCAAAAACTTCATCAAGGGTTTCGGCTGCTAACAAAACCTAATCCGAAGGAAGGAAAGAGTCGTAATGAAAGGTCACCGAAACAATTTTGCGGATGCCGTGCAAAGGAAGTATTCGGTTGCTGCGACCTTATTACCCTATATAACGTCAAGAGATCAGGATTGGTTGACAGAAAAATGAAAAAAAATCGAAAAAAATTTATAATTATTTTTTGAACCCATAAATTAGGCAAAAATATGACCAAATTACGTTCTTACTTTCTCTGGTTTTTTGGTTTATGCATCGTACTTACCTTAATTGTAGGTGTGGTTGCAGCACTATTACCAGCGAGTGTAGGTGGTATTTTAACAGCCGTTCCATATTTAGGCGCAATGATTTTTGTCTTATTTAAATTTTTAAAGAAAGAACGCCGTGCACCGACTGTACAAGAAAAAAAGAAATTTACTTTAGGTTTTAGTCTGATTTTTTGGGGCTATAACTTGTGTGGTGTTTTATTTGGCCTGTTTTTATTTGCCAGAAAAGACCCTGAGATTTTGCAGAACTTTATGCTTTACCTCAAACAACCTCAGTTCTTAAGTATTATGGTGATTATGCTTTTAATGTTAGCTATTCCACTTTATTTAATTACCTACTGGTTTTATGGTAAACAAGCACAGCGCATGGCTGACAAAATGTTTAACGTGCAATAGATCACTATGAAAACTCATACGTTTAAATATAAATGAGTCTTATACAATTAAATAAAACTTGAATCCTCAGCTTAGGAGGAAATATGAATAAGAATGTATTAATTACAGGTGCAAGTGGTTTTATCGGAACGCATTTAATTAAGTTCCTCTTACAGAAAAATTATAACGTGATTGCGGTGACACGGCAGGCTGGAAAGGAATCTGACCATCCTGCCTTGCAATGGGTGCAAAAGTTTGAAGATATTTCGACACGTCAAATTGACTATGTGGTGAATTTGGCAGGCGCAAATATTGGCGAGAAACGCTGGACCGAGTCACGTAAAAAACAACTCATTGAAAGCCGAGTAAATACGACCCGAAAATTGTATGCATGGCTCAAGCAATCTCAAATTTTTCCGGAAGTAATTGTGTCTGGTTCTGCGATTGGTTATTACGGAATAGATGATCAAGAAAAGTGGGCAGAAGTGTGCACTGAACAAAGCCCGCCACAGCCTATTTTTATGTCCGAGCTTTGCCAAGAATGGGAACGAGCAGCGTTAGCAGATACTCAGCAAAATACTAAAATTATTCGTTTAGGCGTTGTGTTTGGGCAGGGTGGCGGCATCTTGCCTAAAATGTTATTTCCTATTCGACTCAATTTAGTGGGTCAAATTGGTCATGGTCGTCAGCCTGTAGTGTGGGTACATATTGAAGACGTATTAAACGCAATTGAGTTTATATTTCAGCATCCTCAATCTGCTCAAATTCACAATGTCGTGGCGCCAGAAAATGTGACTCAAAAGGTATTTGTTGAACAAACTGCTGCGGTACTCAATAAGAAACCACTGTTGTCAGCACCGAGCACGGTTTTCCGTTGTTTGTTAGGGGAACAGTCGCAATTGATTTTGAATGGGCAATACGTTAAACCCGCTGCCTTGCAAGCAGAAGGATTTGAGTTTACTTATCCTCAATTAAAAATGGCTTTAGAGAATATATTGGCATCAGGCTAAGATTTTATTTTGCAAACGCTCTGGGGAATATGCTTTGGCATCAACTAATGTCGGTTGATCCAGCATAAGCTGACGGAGCAATTGCGCAGAACCTGCGCCCATACACAATCCATTTCTAAAGTGACCAAAGTTTGCCCAGAGGTTATCCATTTCAGGCATTTTGCCAATGTATGGAACGCCATTTGGTGAACTTGGTCTGAGGCCTGCCCAGCGATGTACAATCGGGAAATCGGCCAGTTCAGGCACCATTTCTAAACATGCTTCTAAAATATTGTGCTGAGTGGTTTCGTCGGTAGAGTTGTCAAAACCACGATGTGCCATGCTTGACCCGCACACGATATGACCGTCCATACGTGGAATCAAATACATGACTCGATTCATACACATGGTCGGTAGCCAGTGAGCAGGGGTTTTAAATAACAGCATTTGACCTTGAACAGGTTCGACTGGAATTTCGAGTTGTAATTGTGAGTTCCAGTAATGGCTCCAAGCACCCGAAGTTATTACAAAATGGTCTGCTGTATGTTTGCGACCGTCTTCGGTTTGTAGCGCTTGTATAATATCGCCATTTTGAATCAGTTTTTTAACAGCAGCGTGTTCAAAAAACTCAACATTTGGATGTTGTTTTAAATAGCTAATCAGGGACTGTAATACGCGTGGGTTGCGAATATTAGACAGTTCAGGGAAATAAATGGCTTCTTGAAACTGATCGGAAATATGCGGGTTTACTTGTTCTAGCGCATCTCGCTGTAAATATTCACAGCGTTGCATCGGCTCTTGATGCTGCTCGGCGTAGGAAAGTCCAACGTCAAAATCTTCTTCATCAAAAATCAGCATGCCTGTGTCATGTATTTCAAAATCAATCCCTGTAACAGGGTAGAGCTTTTGGTTCCATGCTTGATAAGAGGCTTTGCCAAATTGAGCAAGTTGGTTCACTGCATGCACATAGCGCCACGGGTACATCGGAGAGAGAATGCCTCCGCCAGCCCAAGAGGCTGCTTGTCCCGCTTGTTGTTGATCAAAAATGCTGACTTTACAGCCTTGTTCAACCAACTCCAGCGCAGACATTAATCCACTTATGCCCGCGCCAATGATTGCAATATGCATGCAGTGTTATCCTTTCTCTGCGAACTTAGTTCATTTCCTTGAGTTTTTCAGCAGCGGTTTCTGCAAAGTAAGTCCAGATTCCGTCTGCACCAGCGCGGCGGCAGCACATCAGTGATTCTAAAATGACTGAATCTGATAACCAACCATTTTGAATTGCGCCAGCTAACATTGCGTATTCGCCACTCACTTGGTAAATGAATGTCGGAACACCAAAGGTATCTTTCACTTCACGTACCACATCCAGATATGGCATGCCCGGTTTTACAATCACCATGTCGGCGCCTTCTTGAATATCAAGCGCGATTTCATGTAATGCTTCGGCACGGTTGGCAAAGTCCATCTGGTAGTTATATTTATTACCACCTTTTAGGTTGGATGCAGAGCCAACAGCATCACGGAATGGACCATAGAAGCTTGATGCATATTTCGCAGAGTAGGCCATGATGTTGGTGTAGATATGGCCATTGGCTTCTAAAGCCTGACGAATTGCGCCAATACGGCCATCCATCATGTCACTTGGAGCAATCACTTCGGCACCTGCTTCTGCGTGACTTAAGGCTTGTTTAATCAAGCACTCTACAGTCTCATCATTCAGCACATAGCCTGTTTCATCAATAATGCCGTCTTGACCATGAGTCGTGTAAGGGTCGAGGGCACCATCGGTAATTAACACCATTTCTGGTAATTCTTTTTTAAGCAGACGGCAGGTGGTTTGTACTAAACCATCTTCACGCCATGCAGCTTCTGCGGTCAGGCTTTTATCTTCTTGCGGGGTAACTGGAAAAAGAGCCAGTTTTGATACGCCCAATTCCAGAAGTCTTTCAGCTTTTTTCAGTAACAAATCTGCCGACAAACGCTGAATGTTTGGCATACTTGGAATATCTTGGGTCTGATTTTGTCCCGGTAATACAAATACTGGATAAATCAAGTGATTGGTAGTGAGCTGTGTTTCGCTGACCATCGCACGCAACTGGTCATTTTTACGGATACGGCGCATGCGAGTGGCTGGAAATGCAGGACGATTGAACGTATAAGTCATAACAATCTCGATGTTCGGTATTACACTAGGATAGGTTGGCGGATATTCCATTACTGTCAACCGACTGCTGTATTGTAGCCCCATAATGCTGGATTTGTACAAAATTATGGGTGTTTATCATGCTTTTAAATTTAGGCAACATATGAGTGAAGAAAAGAAAAATTGGACTGGGAACATCCACTTAGGTGCAAAAACTGACCTAACTGTGGTTCTCAACCAATTATGTAAGGCGTTTAATAGCTCTCCTTTTTTTAAGCATAGTGGAATGATTATGCGTGTGGTGGACGGGCACATTGAAGGCTATATCGAGATGCAACCCAACCTGATTGGCAATTTGGCATTTCAGATTTTACATGGCGGTGTTGCTGCAACTTTGCTCGATAGTATTGGCGGAATTGTAGCAATGGAACACCTATACCGCCGTTCAACTCCCGAAACTTTAACTGAAACCATCAAGCAAGTGTCGCGTTTGGCAACCGTCGACATGCGTGTAGATTATTTAGCACCGGGGCGTGGTAAATATTTTATTGCACGTGCCGAAGTACTACGTTTAGGTCGTAAGGGCTGCACCATGCGTATGACCATGGTCAATGATGAAGAGAAAGCCATTGCTGCCGGCATTGCTTCATATGCCTATTAAGCAATGAATTGAATCATTTAAAAGCGCCAAGTGCGCTTTTTTTAGTGTTTGAAAAGCTAAAATTTTCATAAAAACTTTGAGATAAACATTAATTTAATTAGAACGAACGCATGAGTTATAAATTTTTATTCTCATATTATGAGGTTTTAGCGTTAAAATTAGCTCCTTTGACAATGCGGTATGTCTTGTTTATAGAAAAATAAAAACTCTATAACAAGGTGTAGTGCGAGATTGATGGCAAAGCCAACTCATCTTTAGGAACATACCATGACTGATGCACAAAGCAATGTACAAGAAACAGTGCCAACAACATCTGCCTCGGATGAAAACAATCAAAACAAGCGCAAAAAATTTCTTGGTTTTTTTGCGCTGATTTTATTGATCGCCGCTATTTTGTATGCAATCTGGGCATTATTTTTAAATAATTCCGTGAGTACGGATAATGCCTATGTCGGTGCAGAAACCGCGCAAATTACTTCAATGGTAAGCGGACAGGTCGCTCAGGTTGTCGTAAAAGATACCCAAACGGTACATCGTGGTGACGTGCTGGTTCGTATTGATGATCGTGATGCCAAAATTGCATTGGCACAAGCCGAGGCAGAGCTTGCCAAAGCAAAACGCCAATACAAACAAACCGCGGCAAACAGTAGTTCTTTAAACTCTCAAGTGGTGGTTCGTGCTGATGAAATTAACAGTGCTAAAGCACAAGTTGCACAAGCACAGGCAGACTACGACAAAGCAACTTTAGAACTGAACCGCCGTGCGCAGCTTGCTGCCTCTGGTGCAGTGTCTAAAGAAGAGCTCACTAAAGCACAAAGTGCAGTCGAAACAGCTAAAGCAGGACTAGAACTTGCTAAAGCTGGTTTAGCGCAAGCTTCTTCGAGCCGTAAAGCTGCTGAAAGTACCTTAGCTGCAAATGAAGCGTTAATTCAGGGTGTAAGCGAGACTTCAACACCTGATGTACAAGTTGCACAAGCACATGTTGAACAAGCTCAGCTTGATTTGGAACGTACCGTGATTCGTGCGCCAGTCGATGGTGTGGTTACGCGTCGTAATATTCAAGTCGGTCAACGCGTTGCACCGGGCACCAGCATGATGATGATTGTGCCGCTCAATGATTTATATGTAGATGCGAACTTTAAAGAAAGTCAGTTGAAAAAAGTCCGTCCGGGTCAGGCGGTCACGCTTACTTCAGATTTATATGGCGATGACGTTGAATATCACGGCAAAGTGATGGGCTTCTCTGGTGGTACTGGCTCTGCCTTTGCCTTAATTCCGGCTCAAAACGCAACAGGTAACTGGATTAAAGTGGTTCAACGCTTACCGGTTCGTATTGCACTTGACCCAAAAGAACTTGCTGAACACCCACTGCGTGTTGGCTTGTCGATGGAAGCAAAAGTCGACTTATCTGCGAAGTAAACGCTTATGAAAACGCAAACACCTTTTGCCGAACTAAGCGGTGGCCGTTTAATACTGGCAGCGTTTGTTATTGCCTTGTCGAACTTTATGGTCGTGCTCGATACGACCATTGCTAACGTATCTGTACCGCATATTACCGGTAACCTTGCCGTTTCAAGTACACAAGGCACATGGGTTGTTACGTCGTACGCCGTTGCAGAAGCGATTTGTGTACCTTTAACAGGTTGGCTTGCAGGTCGCTTTGGAACTGTTCGGGTTTTTATTTTTGGCCTGATTGGTTTTACCATTTTTTCTTTTTTGTGCGGCCTAGCAAACTCATTAGGCATGCTGGTGTTTTTCCGTATTGGCCAAGGTCTATGCGGTGGCCCACTTATGCCACTCAGTCAAACCTTGCTGATGCGTATTTTCCCTCAAGAAAAGCATGCACAGGCGATGGGTCTATGGGCCATGACTACCGTCGTTGGGCCAATTTTAGGGCCAATTTTGGGTGGTCTGATTAGTGATAATCTGTCTTGGCACTGGATTTTCTTTATTAACATACCAGTCGGGATTATTTGTGTTTTAGCGGCAATCCGTTTGCTTAAACCAGCCGAAACAGAAACGATTTCTTTAAGAATCGACACGGTCGGTTTAGGTTTGTTAATTCTCTGGATTGGTGCGCTACAGCTCATGCTCGATTTGGGGCACGAACGCGACTGGTTTAATAGCACCAGCATTATCGTTTTAGCTTTAACTGCCGCCATTGGCTTTGTGGTGTTCCTCATATGGGAACTCACCGACAAACATCCCGTCGTGGATGTCAAAGTCTTTAGGCATAGGGGCTTTGCCATATCGGTGCTGGCTTTGTCGCTTGGCTTTGGCGCGTTCTTTGGCAGTATTGTACTGATTCCCCAGTGGCTGCAAATGAACCTTTCCTACACCGCGACTTGGGCCGGCTATTTAACTGCAACCATGGGCTTTGGTAGTTTGACCATGTCACCAATTGTGGCAAAGCTTTCGACCAAACATGACCCGCGCGCACTGGCAAGTTTCGGTTTGATTTTGCTGGGTGCTGTGACCTTAATGCGGGCATTCTGGACGACAGACGCCGACTTTATGGCGTTGGCTTGGCCACAAATCCTGCAAGGTTTTGCTGTACCGTTCTTCTTTATTCCACTGTCAAACATTGCACTGGGTTCGGTACTCCAGCAAGAAATTGCATCTGCTGCGGGCCTCATGAACTTTTTAAGAACCATGGCAGGGGCGATTGGTGCTTCAATTGCAGTCACCGTATGGGACGACCACGCCAAAGTTGCACGCAGTGAAATGGTTTCAAACCTTCATACAACTGAAGTACAAAACACACTTTTGCAAAATGGTTTTACGGCTGACTCGACGCTTGGAATTATTTCAAACCTTGTCGATAAAGAAGCCATTACCATGTCGGCAAACCATGTATTTTTACTGTTTGCGATTGTATTTGTCTTTGCAGGACTGGTGATTTGGCTGTGCCCAAAACCCAAACAGGTCAGCGGCATGCCTTCTCACTAAACATCAAAAAGCATCTCTTCGGAGGTGCTTTTTTTAGGCCAACTACAAAATGAGTGAATTTATAAATAGCAGATTTTGCCTTTATTTAAAGAAATAAAGCATGCCAGAATTGGGCAAATCAGTTATAAAAGAGTGTGATAACAAACAAGGAGACATCACACAGAGCACAAAATAACCATCCTTAATCATTTAATATTATTAAAACTTTATTTTTATCAAAGATTAAAAAACTGAAGACCTGAAAACAAAGAAGCTTGCATGGCAATTGCATGGATAGGCAGGCGTATATATTGGAGTTATCACGTGAATAAAAGATATTCATTTTTGTTCAGTAGTTTATTAGCAGTCGGTTTATTACAAGGATGTGGAGATGACTCCTCGTCAGATCAGCCCAAGGATGATTCAAATACAACCCCGCCCAATTTAATTGTAGATAATGACCCGACCAGTTGTAGCAAGCTGGCCCAAGACGGTTCAAGTGTGGTGGTCGGTTCAAACCAAAATGGTGACCCAGCAGCGCCTGAGGGTGCTTCGGGTTATAGACTCGGTAACACGGTTAAATACGCAGATAAATATATGGTGGTGGCAAACACGCCACTTGCGGTAAAAGCAGGTTGTGATGTTTTAAGAGCAGGCGGTAGTGCAGTCGATGCTGCCGTTGCGGTACAAGCCGTGCTTGGTTTAGTCGAACCACAGTCGAGTACCATTGCCGGTAGTGGCTTTATGATGTATTACGATGCCAAAACCAAACAGGTCACTGCCTATGATGGCCGTGAAACCGCACCAGCGGCAGCTAACGAATTTTATTTAATTCGCCAAAATATATATGACCCAAATTCACCTGCGCCTGTACCAAGTGCGCGCCGTAGTGGTCGCTCGATTGGTGTGCCGGGTGTGATGCGTTTGCTTGAACAAGCACAAAAAGAGCATGGCAAACTCAAGTGGAACCAACTTTTTGGTGAAGCGATTGGTTTGGCTGACAATGGTTTCCGCCTACCGGGACGTTTGGCAGATGCAATTGCAAGTAATGCAAACAGCTTAGCGCTTGATGCAAATGCAATGGCAACCTATTTTCATTCAGATGGTTCACCACGTAAAGTCGGTGAGACCATGACCAATAAGGCTTATGCAAAAACCCTAGAAGCACTTGTTGCAAAGGGAGCAAATGCAATGTACAGCGGTCCAATTGCTCAAGCGATTGTAGAAAAAGCTGCACAACCATTTGGGGATGACCCAGCAAAAACTCCAATTACTCCAAGTTTGATGACCTTGCAGGATTTATCGAACTATCAGGTTAAAAAGCGCGACCCGATTTGTACGACGTATCGTGACCGTTACTATGTTTGCACCATGCCACCTCCATCTTCGGGAGGGATTGCGGTTGCGCAAACGCTAGGTATTTTAGAAAACTTTGATATGTCGCTGTATCCACCTAAGAACCCTGAAAATGAAGGCGGTGTGCCCGATGTCATGGGTGTGCATTTAGTGTCTGAAGCAGAGCGTTTGGCCTATGCTGACCGTGACAAATATGTCGCAGATACCGACTTTGTTCGTTTGCCTGCACAGGGTATTCCAAGTTTTATTGATAAAAATTACTTGAAACAACGTGCCGCACTGATTAACCCGAACCAAAGTATGGGCGTTGCACCAGCGGGTAATTTCAACCCAGCTTCGGGTGTCGACACGACTGTTGAACATGGCACGACTCAGTTCACCATTGTAGATGCCTATGGCAATGTGGTTTCAATGACATCGACTGTTGAATCGAGCATGGGTTCATTCCACATGGTGGATGGTTTCTTGCTGTCGAATCAGTTAACTGACTTTAGCGCGAACCCTTATGATAGCACTGGGGCACTGGTTGCCAACCGTGTAGAAGGCGGCAAACGCCCACGTAGTACTATGGCGCCAACCTTAGTATTTAAAGGCACTACGCCAGATGAGTTTTATATGGCAACAGGTTCACCAGGTGGCGGTACCATCATTCAATATGTGGTTAAAACATTGGTGGGAGCATTGGACTGGAACTTAAATGCACAGCAGGCCACTTCACTTGTTAACTTTGGTGCGACCAATAGCAAAAACACCAATATTGATAGCTCGAATGTACAGCTTTCCTTAGTTGACCTAATTGAAGGCTTAAAAGCAAAAGGGCATGGCATATCGAACACTGCGCAAACCAGTGGTATTTCCACGATTATGAAAGTAAATATAAATAATCAAAGTAAATACGCAGGTGGGGTAGACCCACGCCGTGAAGGTATTGTGCTAGGCAATGGTGCTTTATAGACCCAACTTAAAAAAAGCTGTCATTTTTGGCAGCTTTTTTATGAGGGGCCTTGAAAAAAACAAAAGGCTCTCCATTATGTAAATATGTTCATCAGTAGCAGACTGTTGATAAATTGCACAGCATTTTATTTTAGTTATGCTATGATGTTCAGACATTCATGGGGATGTTATTGGCTTCGACGCCGGTGATGAAACTCATAGATGCATGCCGAGAGCGCATTTTCTCTCGTAAATAAAATTTGCATTTTAATAGTCGCAAACGACGAAACTTACGCTCTAGCTGCCTAAGGGCAGTTTGTCCGCTTCCTAGAATACTTGTGGTTTAGGAACCCGACCGTAGCGCACGCACACAAGTCCGTATAGAGTCAAGCCTCGGGGCTTTATACCAAACTTAGAGGATCGCACCTTGTACCCTGTTCGTCGGGTCACTTGGTGTTAAAACAATAGACGATATCTAAGCATGTAGTATTCTCGAGCGTAGTGCTGGCGGACGCGGGTTCAACTCCCGCCATCTCCACCAAATACTAAGATCAAAGTTAATCACATATGATTAGAGTTGATCAAAAAGCCTTAAATCTTAACGATTTAGGGCTTTTTTAATGCCTTTGATTTAATCATTCTTGATTCAGCTTAATCATTGATAATCAAACTTTATCACTATAAGCTGTTATACAACTGTTATACGGTATAACACTATGTTATCGGATGCCCAAGTAAAGTCATTAAAACCTAAAGAATCTAGATATTCAGTAGCAGATGGGGAAGGATTAAACATTTCCGTTTTTCCTAATGGAAAAAAGAAATGGGTTTTGTCTTATCGCCAAAATGGAAAACAAAATCAAAAGATGCTGGGTGAATATCCTGTTATGGGATGTAAAGAAGCACGCCAACAAGCAAGACAATTAAAATTAGAATATCAGGGCAAGGTAGCCAATTCTCCACCAGTCCATAAAGTAGTTGAGGAATGGTTGAGCATCATGAAATCACAATGGACCAGCAAAAAATACTATGACACAGTCGAATATCGACTTGCATATCTAACCGAGGATTTTAAAAATCTTCCAGTTAATGAAGTTGAAAGAAAACACATCTCAAAGAAAATTAAAGAAATTGTTGCAAAGGGTACTTTAGAAACAGCAAGCCGAGCTTTAAGACTTGGTAAGCAAGTATTTGATTTTGCAATTGCCTCAGATTATACAGATCGTAATCCATGTACATTGGTAGAAGATGTAATTCCAGAGTATGAATCTGATAGCCATCCTTGTTTACCTGTAAGTGAAATGCCCGAATTCTTTCGGCGCATGAAAGCGAGTCATTCTAGCTCAATAGTAAAAATGGCCATGCTTTTAGTTTGTTATACCGGAACCCGAATAACAGAATTGTTAAAAGCTAGGTGGGATACTGGAGAGATAGATTTTGAAAATAAAGTCTGGATAATTCCTGCAGACCGGATGAAAAAAAGAAAAGAATTAATGGTTCCGTTGGTACCACAAATTTATGCCTTGTTTAAGGAGCTCGAAAGCGTCAAGACTGATGACGGGTACTTATTTAAAAAACGTGGAAAACCTTATGAACACATGACATCTGAATCAGTTCTTACAATGATTAAAAGAATGGGTTACACAGATAAAATGGTTACCCATGGTTTTCGTTCATTGTTCTCGACCCATGCTAATGAAAGCAAATTGTTCCGTGGTGAGGTTATCGATTATCAAATTGCACACGTGAACAAATCAACCAAAGCGGATAAGACAAGTAAAATATATAACCGTGCTGAATATTGGGATGAGCGTGTGGAACTTATGACCTGGTATGCAAATGAAGTGGAAGGATGGTTAAAAGACTAATGAATAAAGAAGCTGATTACACAATTATTGGATGTAAAGATGAAGTTGAATTTATAAAGCTACTGGGTAATCCATATGTATATGAAGATATTATAAATAGTTCAATTGATAACCTAGATCCAGACAATTTTTTAAATATTGAAGAATATTATTCACGAATGGCTGATTTTCAATGCTTGAAATTGAGATATAAAAATGAATTTATTCAAAAAAACTCTGGTGCAGAATTTCACTGGTACTTTATCGAAGGTCTTGAAGCCTATATAAATGGACATTTTCTTCCTGCTTTATTAAGCCTAATATGTGGAATAGAGTCTTCTTTAAGATCGACACTTCATTTGATGAGTGATGGTGAAGAAGATAGATTGTATGTAAATAAAATTATGAATAAAGAGATGATTATTGATGCTAAAAATAAAGGTTTACCTATTTCAGCACTAGCTTTTAGTAATGAACAAGATTTTCATAAAAAAATAACAAATGATGAAAAGATCAATCTAATTAAGCTAAGAAATGATCTTATGCATGGAAATATTCGTGAATTCACAGAATATTTTGAAGAGCAAAGAATATTTTATCCTGAACACTTAATTGATTCCCTAGTTGAAATAATCTTGATATCAAAAAAATGGATAAAAGAGTTAAGTGAATTTAAAAATACGATTTAAATATAGGCGCTTATTTAGCGCCTTGAATTGCAGTTTTAATTTTTGCTACAGATTGAGAAGTCCATCCCTTATAAGTTTTTGACTCTCGATCTGGCGGGAATTTCTCCAAATAATATTTTTTAAATGTATTTGGAGCCATACCAAGTTCCTTAGCGAGTTGTCGTAAAGAATACCAAGACATTTGAACCTCCTTAATTTTTCAATTCATTACGTTCTTTGTTCAGTTGGCGCAAAAGGTTATGCAAAGTAACGGTTACAGCTTTATCTAGACTTTTGGTTGAATGAAACTCTGCTAGTTGAGACAGTGCTAAACCAAAAATGTGATATGCAAAAACCTTTGCAGCCTCAGGATTATTTTTGAGAAGCTCCTCAGTACTTGGACAAATGATTTTTTCAAAAATATGAACAGCTACCTGATCCGGAGTACCTTCAATACTGCTAGGGCTCAAATTAACTTCACCAATAACTTTGCTCATCCTTCAGCTCCCGATTCAATATCCAACTTCATTGCACCTTCATCTGGATATTCGGTCATCCAAAAGTAATAGCCTTTTCCACTGTGGCCATCTTCAAAGAATTTAATTGTTAGTTCAGTATCAAGTTGATCTAAATCTTTCTCACCATCTGGATTTACAAATTCGAGAAGGCTTTTTAGTTGATGACCGCTAAGTGTTATGCTCATTGTTCAGCTCCCGATACGTTTGGCACACTATGAAAATGCATCCAATGTGAAGGTGGATCATTTTGATAGTTTGCCCATACGCTATTTAAATCCTCATCAATAGTCATATAGTCTTGTTCTGGGGTGACATCAGGAGCATCTGCCCAACAAATAAGTACCATTATGTCAGTAGGTGGCAATTCATCAGTCACGCTAATCCACGTTGGAACTTTGGATTTCATGAAATCTACAGCTTTCTTCCACATTGCCCAACCACTATTTACACGATGGTAAACATCAAAAAGGTCTTCTTCACTTAGATCAGTTTTGACACCTTCAGCAATATCAAAACAGCCGCCATTCATATCGAATTCGAGGACATCTAAATGTTCGGGAATCCAATATTTTTCTTTAAAAATAGGCAATTGCTCAGCCCAAAATGCTTGTTTAGTTTTTAAATCAATCATTACCTAAGCCCTCAAATATTCTTCTTTAGTCCATTCAACAAACTCTTTATAAAGTTGTTGTGCTGGTTTATTTAATCGGTTGTGATAGTCGATCGTTATGCGGCGCCAAGCGACTGGTACCGCATAATGCTTTGTTAGAAACATCGCTTGATCCATGCCTTGCCGGACTATTACATAGCCCAGCAATTGCAAGTAGTACATAAAGCCAAGCATGTGTTTTTGACTCACTTTCTTGTACTGATCTTTCATATTAGAAGCCATCCACTAATAGATAATCAGGGTCTGCTTCTGGTTGAGAAACTGCTGGATTTTCTAACTCAAAGCGACGTTTTTTAACAAAATCCATGAGTCGTGATTGAATCTGTGGATCTCGTGCGGCCACATCTATTTCCAAAGCATCTAGCGTTGTAAGGTCTGGTGCAGTTTGGATTTGAACCATTAAAGAGGGTGGCTCATTAGCAGATGCCTTTTCTTTTTCTAGCTCTTCAAGACGTTTGTGAGTGGCGAGAAGGATAGGCTTCATTTGTTCGTCATCCCATATGCGGGTATAACGATAAACCGCATTTACTTCTGCAGGTGTTTTTGACTCTTTTACACGCTGTAGAAGAGTATCTAGGGTTTGCTGATATTCTGGATCTACTTTAGGCTCGTTAGTTTCTGGAACTAACAGATCCTCAGATGTGGTGACATTTGTTTGTTCGGTAATAACAATTGTTGGTTGAATTTCTGCAGAAATAACTTCAATAGGCTTTTCTGCTTTTGATTTCTTGCCACGCTGTTTCTTTTTTTCATCACCTAAGCGAATAACACTTAAATCGTCACTAACTTCAAAACCTAACGCTTTGGACAGTGCTTTTAATTGAAGCTTGGCGTTTTCTGCATCACGTTGAACGAAGCCACAGTTAATAGAATCAATTAATGCGGTGGTTTTAAAATTCACGACGTAAATAGAAGGCGAATATGTAGTAATTACAAAAACATCCTGACCTTCTTCATACTCATCAATAGTTAATGGCTTTGTGAATGTAATGCCAGCCAGCTCAATAGTTTCGATTTTGATGCAGAATTCAAAACCCGGTTTACCAAAAACAGAAGCGGGGAATTGATCTAAGTCAGAAAAGTCCAACATGTCTCCAATAGGACGACAAAGAACAGTTTTACCTTTTTGAAGAGCTGCAAATGCTTCAGCTGCAGTGATTAGATTATTCATGCTGTCATCCCCGTTTTCGCTAAGGTTTCAATTTCTTGTTTAACTGCAGTTAGTTTTGCCGCTTCTATTTGAATGAGGGCATCTATGCCTAAGTGCTCACATACTGTTTTTACGTCTAGGCCACGTTCAGCAATAAAGTTTTGAAGTTCGTCTCTTTGTTGATCTGAGATACCGTTAAATTCTGGTGGACTAATCCAAGTGCCACGTTGTTTATCAAACGTGCAATTCAATGCTTTAGCCCTCATTAACATTGCTTGGCGCATGTTCTGGTAATACATATGTTCTTTATCAAGCGACTCAGTTAATTGATTAAGGTCACCTGCATGCTCTGCTTCCTCACAGCTTTGTTTCCAGTTTTCTAGCTCTTCTTGGGCTTTAGCTGCTGCAAGTTGTGCAGGCGTTAAGGTGTTAATGTGATCTTTAGCTTGAGTAATCAGGTCAGCCAAGAAAGTGGGATGTGCTTTAAGATCTGGTACCCACACTTCACCAGTTTCACCACCTAAAGCACCTGAGTTTTTCGCATGATGTGTAGGCGAAGGTTTGAAATTAATAACGCGGGCATTTTTACCTTCACCAGTAGTAACAGTTGTTAGATAACCCATGACATCTGCGATACGGTAAAGCTCGTTACGGTTTTTACCACCTAGATCTGGGCGGTAAATAATTTGATCACCGTTTTGATCTTCTGATGCGTGTGCAATGAAAACAACATCTTTACCTAAACTGATCAAAGTATTGATGTATTGCTTGAACGTTTGGTTCGCTAAACCTTGAGCCTTTAACTTTAAAGAACCATCTTTTTGACGGTTATTTGCCGTAAGTAACAGGTGGGTTTTAATGCATTCAAGCATTGCACCCACGGTATCAATGACTACGGTTTTATATGGTGCTAAGTCCTGCGGAGTAAGGTTTGCAACATCACTCCATTGATGAACCTGTACAACTGCACCACGACGTAATTCACCAGTACGGTGAGCACCACGGTCAAAGTCAAAAGAAATTGCTTTTTCCGCAGTAAAGCCCATCGATGATTTACCTAAACCCGGATCAGCGTATAGGTACACAATAATTGCTTGAACCAATAAAGTTTGGTCAGCAGTAATAATCGGTAACGCCATTTTTCTTATCCTCATCTAGAGCCGGTGAAGCCGCGCTTAGTTTTATAAGCTTTGCGGTCATAAGTAGGGATGTTTGTTTCACGCAGTTTTATTGCGAGCTGCTTTCTGCGTTGGAAATCAATTTCTTGTGTGAGTTCATTCCAAACTTTTGGATAAGAAGTTTGGAACCTAAACACATTTAAAGGCGTCTTAAATCCGTCTTTAACTTTGTAAAGAACTGAGCCATTAGCATTAGATGCGTACACTTGCCAGCCAATACGAACAGAGTAGAGGCCCTTATCATCACGGCCTAAAAATGACATGTAGCCGTCAGGGTGTTTTTTGAAATTAGACATCTTTAAGCCTCCACCAACTTGTTACGTTCGATGAAGCCTTTTAGAAGGCCATTGATGTTTCGGATGTCTTCAAATTCGGTGAAATCGTTATATGACTTACCGTTAATATCAGTGATTTCATTTACTGTGAGTTGAGTAATATCAACAGCTGTAAATTCAGAACCCGGAACGCCGTAACTGTCTAAATGAGCTTCAAAATCAAAGCTAACGTTTAAACGGAAGCTATCTAATTTGATGACTGCAACGCCAGAATGTTTACCTGTTATTTTTGCGGTTAAAACCCCGTAAGTACTTGGTTGCGTTTTTGGAGTAAATAGAGAAGGAGCTTCTTTTGTTTGGAAAGCTGGTTGTAGCTGACAAGCAACTAAAGAACCACCTGAGATTGCAAGAGCAGCCATGCTGACAAATGCAAATGAGTTGAATGAGTTAACTTTTACGTTCATAATTGATCTCGCAGTTTTGCAAAAGCACATCGGACCTGGGGAGGGGCGGTGTGCTTTTTTGTTGTCTGTGAGATAGATATTAGGTAAACCTAATTATTAAGTCAATAGGTATTCCTAATAAAATTAGAAATACCTAATTTTTGTGCTTTAATAGACAAAAGAAAACCCATCACAGGGATGGGTTGTTTGGAGTTTGTTATGATGACAGGAACAATAAAAAATTCATCACCACCATTAGTTATTGAGTCGATTGAAGCAGAAGGAACGGTTTGGATGTTGTCTTTTAATGGGTCGAATCCAGATGAAAATGACGCTATTGAATTGACCAAAGAACAGTGTTTTTGGTTATTCGATAAAATTATGAATATTGACCCCAATCTCTTTTATAAAACCAAGGAGATTTGCTGATGTTCCAGGTGATAAACTCACTGGGACAAAATTCCTCATCAATTACTTCTATATTTGATATTTGATTAGGCAATAGGCTCAAGGTATGAACCCTTGAATCACTTTCATAATCCCATAAATGAAATCGATCATCTTTATTGTGCGCTCGTCTACTTGGGCCAAAGTCCATAGGGGCGCATTTTCTAACTAATTCTCGATTATCTTCTTTTGAAAAAAAAGATAGTTTTACTTTCTTTTTTGAATCAATTGCTTGTTTAAAAACATTTTCTAATGTCATTTTATTCTCCACCCGATCTGTTGTTAAGACTGTGTCGGGTTCACAGTTTATTAATCTTTTATGTTATTAATTTTCTGACCTAGCTTTCCTTCTTTTACCAACTGCACGACCTGCTCATTAGTAAGCACAGGAATAAAGACTTTGTCGCCAATATCTTTAGAAAGAATCTTTACTTCTTCAGCAGTCAACACCAAAGCTTCACCATGTTTTGCAGCATCATTGATGCGAGCAATAATCTGGTTGATTGGTCGTTTTGAATTGTCCATAAGTCTTCCTGTGATTAATGCGAATAAGGATGTTCTTGTCTATGCTGACTTGGCGGCACGATATCTGTAATAGCGGTAATACTTTCAACCTCGTCCATTTCAAAGAAAAATCGCTCACCACCATTCACAGAAAGCAAACTTAAAACCCCACCATTGATGCCGACAAATTCTTTAATTGTGCATCTTCCATCCTTCAAGCACACCTGAACAAACTCATTCGGCACAAGATCTGCATCAGGGTCGCATACAACATACCAGCCATTACGAATTGCTGGAAACATTGAGTCGCCAGTTCCTTTAATGCCATAGGCTCTTGGTCCTGCTGAGTGAGTTGGAACATACCCATCTCCAGCATTGCCTTCATAACCCATATCTGTGAAATAGCCATCCATGCCCATCTTGGAGTAAGCCTTAACAGGAACCCAACGCTTAGATGATGGGATAAACGGTTTTTCGATAATTGTTGAAAATAAAAGAGCTTCATCACTATCACTAATGTTGTATTTCTTTTTGAACTCTTCGATATCCAGTTGTTTAAATTTATCTCTCGTGCTTGATTGAATCTCTCCCGTGCCAGATGCAAGCCATGAAGGATTTACATTCAAAAATTTTGAGGCACGTAATAAATTTTCACCTTCCATTGTTTTGGATTTTCCAGACAGCCAATCACTCACAGAAGGAGGTTTAACTCCTACTGCACGAGCAAGCTCAACACCTTTAATCTTTTTAGGTGGCAAAACTTCCATGGCATACCTAAGTCGTTCAGCAAGAGTATTCATACAACTATCCTCAGAATGTTAGGAAATCCTAACATAAATAAAATTAGGTATTCCTATTGATTTAATATAAGGAATGCCTAATAATTAAAGAAAAATTAGGAGCACGTTATGAATGACGCACAACTTATAGACAAGCTAGGTGGTGTCACAGCGGTAGCAAGACTTCTGGGGATTGCTCCGTCATCAGTTAGTGGATGGAAAGCTATCCCCCTTGATAGAAAAATCAGGCTAGCAGTTATTGCTGAAGATCTTGGTTTAACAACGCGAAAAGAGCTTTTCCCTGATAACTATCAAGATATTTGGATTGAACTTCGTCCCCAGACGACAAAAAGCAAAAACCTTGGATCATTAACCGCTTAGGAACTAAACCATGAGCAAAGTATTAAATGAATTGCCTGCAAGCGCTAGCAATAACGAATCGCTCATATTGCAAGCACTTAACGCTAGCAATCAAAGACAAGTAGCAGAGATGATAAATGTCGATGCAAGCATCCTTTCACGGATGAAAACAGAAAAGAAATCAAATGGATGGACTGAGATTGAGTTTATTAGCTTTTTGTTGACAGCCATTGGTTTGAAGGTTGTGCAAGAAAGTGATGTGTATTGCTCACCTGAAATTGCAGAAGCAACGCGAGTTTATTTAGCACATGCATTCACTTCACCTGAATACATGCGGATTTTATTCAAATAAAAAACCACTCCCCATCCAGGTAGAGAGTGGTTTATAGGCATTCAATTGAGGTGGATCAAATGAACACAAACAATTTATCAGAACAACCAATCGAACTCAACTCACCAGATTTTTTAATAGGTGACGTTGTAGTGCTTACTAAAGAGTGCCGTACTTTCAAATCAAATGATTTGTTTGAAGTTAAAAATAAAACTCTGACTAGTTTATGGACCATCAAATCAGAGAATCATTTGATTCTAGTTTCTTCAAAAGAAATCCGCACAGCAACAGTAGCAGAGCTCAACGCTAAACGCCGCCTAACAAAAGCTGAGCAAGCATTAGCGGAGGTGTCATGAGTACCTTTGAACAACAACAAAAGCATATTCAATCCTGGCATGAACCAGCATTAAGAACTTTGTCTGGTTTGTTGAAAAAACGGAAGGAAAATTTAGCCCGCCAAAACCGTGACGAAAAAAATGCTGCTGTAACACGTGATGAATTCATGCAGGCTTTGGTTGACGAGCATGGAAAACATGGGATTTATCTTATTCATGCTGGCCCGATCATCTCAAGTTTATATCGGGCTAAACGGATCCGCTATTTGGGTAGCACATTCATTCAGTTGAATGAAGAGGGGGATAAATGAGTCTAGATGCAACAGTTTGGGCTTGGAAAACCCGTCAAAAACAAAAGGTGGGTGGAGCATTAAAACCACTCAAAAAATTAGTCCTTCTTTCACTAGCCGATCGAGCTGGTGAAACACATGAATGCTATCCAAGTATTGCTCGTTTAGTTGATGACACGGAAATGGACCGTAAGACCGTTTTAAAAATCATTGATGAGTTAATTGAAGACGGATTTATTATCGATACTGGTAAGCGCGAAGGTAAAACTAAGCAGGTAAAAGTCTATCTTTTGATCGGAGTTAAAGGTCGGGAAACAGTACCAACAAAGGTACACTTTGACACTGAAAATGATGATTTAAACAGTACCAACAATGGAACAGTTCCAACAACGGAACAGTTCCAACAATTCCATGAAAGAGTCCCAACAATTCCGTTAAACAGTCCCAACGTTGGGACACGGAATCTTTCAAAGAATCTATCAGAAGAATCTAAAAATAAAAAAACATGGTTGAGTTTAAAAAAACTTGGTGAAGAAATTCGTTTGGCAACTGATCAGGAAACTTACGAGCAGATTAAAAACGCGACTTGGTTCGATCGAGAGTTACGAGCATTTGAACTCTACAACGCCGAGAAGAATCTTTGTGATGAACTCATGAATTACCACTTTGCAGATTGGTTAATCAACGCATGTGGAAAATACCAAGCACGTGAACAATCTAAAAAACCAAATTCTGGAACGCAGGTCCGAGTCCCGCAGGGAGAATCAAATACTCTTAGTTCAAAACAGATTTACTCATTTGCTCAAAAACTTTCTGTACATCCTGAGTTTGCAAGCAAATACGCTGAAGGTAACGAGAGCTATGAACAACTTGCTGCACGTGTCGCAGTGAAACTTGCAGATCCAGAGCAACAACAAAAATTGATGCCATACCTCATTCAGGTTGGATTTCAACAAAAAGGTAAAGGAGAGGCGGCTTGAATAAATTCGAGATTTTAGCGTGGGGCTTATTAATTTCATTTTTTACAGCAGCTATTAGCGGTGCGGTGGTTTTGTGGTGGTTGGCGCGTAAAGAGCTAGATGAAAAAGGATATCGCCATGAGTAAATGCCAACACTGTGCAGTTGAAGAGTTAATAAATTCTTACTGCGGTTTTGCAGAAGTTAAGACTCTTTGTGAAAAATTACGAGGCCGATATAACCGTAGTGGCTTATCTAATACTGATTACAACGAGTTACTTCAATTAGAGAAGGCACTTGACCAAGCGAAGAAGTTTAATGCGGAGGGCGCAAAAAATGGACAGTAGATGGATTGAAGCGCAACGCCGTGAAATGGAAAAGCTTATTTCACCAGAGCTAATCAAGTCGAGAGATTTAGCACGTCAAAGTTACTTCGATCAGATGGAAAAAGAAATGGCTGACCACGTATCACGCTCAATTGAACCACTCAGCGGTAAAAAGCAAAGCACTCTGGTTGAACTAAGTGAGTCAATTGAAAAACTGGCTCAGAAGTATAAACAAGATGCTCATTCATCCAGCCTTTTAGGTGATCAGGATAAAGCGCGAGTTTATAACTGCTTTGCTAATCAGTTGGAACATTTGCTTAAAGGTGGTGCTTGATGTCATCAGTCAGCATTGCTGAATACCGTAAGTTATTTCCTATTAAGAAAAATAAAAAGCGGCGTTCAGCAAAGCAAGTTGCTAGACAACCAAGTGTGGGTGAAATGGTTCTGGCAACGCATTTAAGAGCATGCAAGA
>ERZ501024.53-NODE-53-length-56719-cov-96.685762_pt1 | contig 56719 bp, 41 predicted proteins | sample MGYA00248893_ERZ501024 | MGnify/ENA primary metagenome ERZ501024 (study PRJEB25958, sample SAMN03398501) | human skin metagenome | study: EMG produced TPA metagenomics assembly of the Human Skin Microbiome Metagenome (human skin metagenome) data set. | reverse complement strand
AACCAGTTTTTAAAAACTGCTTAACTAACTGTCCAACTTTATGGGGTCAGATCATCCTACCGCAAAGAAAAGGGGACGCAAGGGTCTAACGAATTATAGTAGAACTATAACCCGCTACGAGTTACGGTCTGTCAAAACCGTCTGGCAATGTAGGCCAGCAACGAGATAATAATCGGTGATTTTAATTACGTCAATTTAATGTTTAAAATATTTTTGATTTAATAATAAAACTAAATGTATTTTTAAAATAATAGGATTAATATTTATATTTAATTAGAAAAAATAAATAATAAAATAATCTTATTAATAATAGGGTTCAGTATCTTATAAATAAAATATTATAGAGATAGCTGCCTATTCTAAACTTTTAAGCATTTCTTTAGCATCCGAATCACCTGCATCGGCAGCGTGCTGAAACCATTTCTTTGCCAGTTGTAGGTTTTTCGGTGTGCCTTCACCATTTAAATACATCTGGGCCAAGTTGTACTGAGCATCGCTTTCATTGTGCTCAGCCGCTTTGGTGTACCACTTAAGTGCTTGCTCATCGCTTTGTGAGACGCCGTGACCTTTTTTATATAGATGAGCTAAATTATATTCTGCGGGTGGGTAGCCTTGCTTGGCAGCACGACTAAACCATTCAAACGCCTTTCCATAATCTTGCGCAGTTCCTTCACCTCTGTCATATAACACCCCTAAGTTATATTGTGCTTTCGCATGGTCCTTGGCCGCAGCCTTAGTAAAATAATCAAAAGCGCGCTTGGCATCTTTTTCGACGCCCGTGCCTGTGTAATACATCATCCCTAAACTATATTTTGCCCCCATACTTCCATTTTGATCAGCCACAGTTAGCCATTTAAACGCTTGCTCATAGTTTTTAACAACGCCTTGTTCGCCACTTAAAAGCATCATCCCCAGATGATATTGAGCAACGGATTGTCCTTGTTCTGCACGATATTGAATATCGGCCACGCTCGGTTCAGCAAATGCTGAAGAATGAAGAGAGAAAATCATCGTAAATATATAAAAAGTAGTATTTTTTATTTTCATATCTCATCCTGCATTTTATTAATTTGAGTAGTTGTTTTCTTCAATATCTATTTGAATATAAAAGAAAAATATTAAATATATTTGGTTGGTTTATAGTGCTTTAAAATGATCTGATTTTACGGTTTAAATACCTATTTAATAAAAAATTAACCTAAAACTGCATATTTAGACTAGTTACATTTTGAAAATGAGTATAGATAGACAGATTAGTCTTTTTTTAATTAAAATGCGGCCTAAATATAAGTTTGATTGATAATAAAAATGCAGATGAGTGTGTCGAGTATATTGGAGCGTTTAGGCCTTGTTTCACAAAATCGCGCTGTTCATATCCAATTCTCAAATCAGTCTTTAAATCAGCAAGTTTTCTTGCAACGCATTGAGGGTGAACATACCCTCAATCAAGGTAGCGTTGCTGAGTTACTGTGTCTATCGACAAACGCACATATTGCATTAAAACAATTTATTGGCTGTCAGGTTGCCGTAGATCAAGTCACCGATACAGGCCAGTTCTTTAGAACCACGGGCATTATTACCGAAGCGAGCCAAGGGCAAAGCGACGGCTCACTCACCATTTATAACCTCACCTTAAAAGACCCAACTGCACTCTGGCATAAACGCCGTAATAGCCGCGTGTTTATGAACAAAAGCGTGCGCGATATTAGCGAAATTCTATTTAAAGAATGGCAGGGGAAAAGCCCGTTATTTGCCGCAAGCTTAACACTCGACACATCTGGCTTAACCAAAGACTATGATGTGCGTCCATTTGTGATGCAGTCAAACGAAAGCGATTATGACTTTTTAACCCGTTTATGGCGTAGTGAAGGCATTAACTGGTTGGTCGATGAATCGCAACTTTTTGTCACTGACCCGAATGCTTCCATTCAGCCACAAATGTTACGTTTAATTGATGATAACCAAAACTATCAGGCACTTGAACGTCGTAGTCTCCGCTACCAACGCAGCAGTGCGACAGAACAGTTTGATACCATTACTCAAGTCAAGGCAGAGCGAAGCTTGCAGCCAACGTCTGTTCATATTCAACGTTGGCAAGCCGATGCGCTGCAACAAGAAGAAGGCAGTGGCAGCGTACAAGGCACACAAAAGCACAGCGAACACTATGACAATGCCAGCTTAAACCTTGAAGATGCATGGCATGTCAGCCCCGCGTGGATGCAGGACTTAAATGGTAAAGACCAAGCTACAGCTTCAGGCAATAACCAGATTGAACAGCTGAACCAGCACATCAATGCTTATCATTACCTAAGTTCGAAACAGTTTACGGTTTCAGGTAACGTCCGTGATGCACAGGTCGGTTACTGGTTTGAACTTAATGATCACCCGGAACTCGACCAACATGACAGTGCCGATAAAGAATTTTTAATCTTAAGCAAGCACTACTACAACCAGAATAATTTACCGAAAGAATTACAACAGCAACTTGAGCGTTTATTACCAAAAGACAAGCTCAAGGCAGCCCAACTCGATAGCCAAAACCCTGAGCAGCGCCACTATGCTGAGCTGAACGTGGTTCGTCGCAATATTAAAGCTGTGCCTGAATATAACCCACTAGAGCACCGACCAGCCGCTCACCCGCAGCGCGCTAGAGTGGTGGGGCTAGAAGGCGAAAGCATCCATGTCGACCAGTGGGGACGCATTAAAGTCCGTTTCTTGTTTACCCGAACTGACGACCATAGTCATGACGGTGGAGCGGGAAGTAACGACAATGACACCGACTCCGCTTGGGTGGATGTGCTGACCCCATGGGCAGGTGCGGGTTATGGCGCACGCTTCCTGCCACGTGTTGGTGAGATTGTTGTCATCGACTTCTTTGACGGCAATGTTGACCGCCCATTTGTGGTGGGACGCATCCACGAAGCCGAACGCCACCCAACCCAGTTTGATCAGAAAGGCCAATTACCTGATACTAAAAAACTTAGCGGCATCCGCTCAGAAGAAGTCGACGGTAAAGGCTTTAACCAGCTACGCTTTGATGACACCACAGGGCAAATCAGTGCCCAGCTACAGAGTAGCCATGCGGCCAGCCAACTTAACTTGGGTAATTTAAGCCATCCAAAAGATAAAGCGGAAAGTGATGGCCGTGGTGAAGGTTTTGAGCTAAGAACAGACCAGTGGGGTGCGGTAAGAGCTGGCAGTGGCTTACTCATTAGTACTCACAAACAGGACCAAGCTCAAGGCGTACACCTCGATGCAAATGAGGCCAAGCAACAAATCGAAGGCGGCCTCAACAATGCCAAGGCACTCAGTGAAGTTGCTAAAAATCAGCAAACTGACCCGTTAGAAAATTTAGAAAACTTAAAATCTTTTATTGAAAAACTTGAGCAGCAAGACAACGCAAAAGCCAAAACCTTTAAAGAAGCGATTATGCTGCTGGCAAGTCCGAATAGTGTCGCGTTGAGTAGTAACGAAGACATTCACTTAACCGCAGATGGGCAGCTAAACCAAACTGCTGGAGACAGCATTAATCTGTCTACCCAAAAGAACCTGATTGCACATGCCCAAAATAAAATTAGTCTTTTTGCAGCTCAAGAAGGGGCAAGACTCTATGCAGGCAAAGGCAAAGTTGAGATACAAGCGCAAGGCGATGGAGCAGATTTGATTGCCCGTAAAGCTGTTCAGGTGATTTCGACTGAAGACAAAATCGAAGCGACCGCAGCCAAAGAAATTGTACTCACCGCAGGCGGTTCTCAAGTCAAAATTACCGGTTCGGGCATTTTTATGACTACGAGCGGCAAGTTTGAGGTGAAGGCTGGACAGCATTTGTTTAAAGGAGGAGCTGAAGTAGGCATGAACCTTCAAGGGTTACCTGCTTATGAAGCCTATAATGAGAGGTTCAAGATGTTATTACCTTCAGGTGAACCACTTTCATTTGTTGATTACAAGATATCTTCTGAAGGTAAAGAAATTTTTGCTAACTCAGATAAGAAAGGTCAAACCAAAGAAATACATAGCCCTAAAGAACAGGGGCTTAAGCTCGATTTGTTATGGTTGGATCTAGAAACAGTAGATGAAGCCGAAGTTTGGGTAGATCCAGCGCAAGGAAGTAAAAATGTCTAACAGTTTAGATTGGAACAGTAAAACGAACATAAGTGAACATAGTTGTAAGGATGCTCACTGTGACTGTTTGACATTTTGGGAAATATATCAGCAAGAAGCGATCAAGAGATTATCTAATTTACAAAGAGCGAATAACTATAAACTTGAGCCAGGATATGAGGCAAGAGCAAGAAGAATTGCCTCTGTATATGCCAAAATATTTTTAGAAATAGAGCTCGGTGGGAATAAAAATCTACTAGGACGATATTATTGGATGGGCTTAGGAGCCTTTGCCTCAAAAACAGTTGCAACTATATTCAAGCATTGGGGGAGTCTGCTTGGCTATAATGTCGGTGTACAAGAGGCTATAAATCTTTTTGCTCGTGGCAATTTGTGGTTGTTTATGGATATTGCTCCTTGGCATTTAGCTTGGAGTGTATCTTCGGAATCTTTTAAGAGTTGTAAAGATACACGAGATACAAGTACATTCAAATTTGTTAAGCCAGCATTAATGAATTTGCCATGGTCATCGTGTTTACCTAGTATTAAAAATTTAAAAGCGACAAAAGAAATTAGAAAGGCTTTTGCTCTATTACCTGAAATTGAGAAAGCTTTTGCGAATGAAAAAAGTGAACAAAAAAAATTTAAAATTGCTAAAGATGATTTATTTGCGCATTTAATGTTTATTGCTGTACAGGAGCAACATAATATTCTTCAAGTTGTTGTTTGGGAAAATACATCAGTTAAATTTGGCGCGTGGATGCAACGTTGGTTTATAGGTATGCCAGATGCCACACTTGTTCTATCAAGTGATTATAGTGTAGACGCGGTAAAAAAGAATTGGTTTGGTAATTATACAGGTAGTAAAGCTGATCAATTAGTAGAGCTAAAAGAGGATGTCTATATTGCTCCTCTCAAGGATACGATTGCTGAAGATTATGATAGTCGTATGAAATGGATTGGTAAAGCAGCTGAAAAATATCACCGTTTAATGCTTGATGAAAAAGGTCGGCCATTTTTACAACAAGAATTGAAAACCATTTCTAAATGGGGAAATAGTAAAGCCGATTTTAAAATACATTCAAGTAGTAATGAAGGGAAGGTGTGATGTTAGACAAGGCTGGAAACTTATCATGAAAAACTATTTATCTTTATTTATCTGCATTATTACATGCATCTTTTTAACTTCTTGTAAGCCCGCAAATAATACTACCCAAGGAAATAAGTCGATGAACCAAAATCAAGATGTAATAGCCCTTCATTTTGGTGAACAAGGCATGCAGGATTTTAGTAAAAATAGTACTACGCCAGTTGATCGTCAGCCTGCAGGGATGAATTTTTTATCATTAGATTGGACTCCACCAAAACTAGGTCGAGTACGTGTGATTACTGAAAAGAGTAATTTAGAAATTGAAAATGTGATCAGTGTGCTAGGTACACAAGTAGCTCGACGAAGCAATGATGGTATTCAAATCATGGACATTAATGCTAGCTTACATCCAAATGAATATACCACGAGCCAAGAAGCCTATACTGCTTATACTAAATTAGTACATCAGATTAATGACAAACAATGGAAGCAATATTTTTTACCTTTTAGTGCTCGAATTGATAAGCAAGATAATTTTAAGCATATGAATGAAACGATGGGTAAGGTTATCGATCCGACTTATGTATTAAGTTTTAAAGAATGGCAGGACATTTTATCGAAAACAAATAGACTCGTATTTAACTTATACAATGGTGATGCAGAATTAAGTATTAGCCTTCAACAAACGTATCAAGATGATAAAAAAGAACAGTATATGGTGAGGTATAGCTTTGAGAACTTTAAATATGCAGGACGAAATGCTATATCTGATACAGATAAGATGAATTCAGAGCAGTTAAAGCAAGCATTTGAAACTGAAGTTGCCAATAATAAGAAAGCCCGTAAAACTGAAGAAAATAATATGAAAAAAGAGGGTTACCATATAGATGAGAGCTATATAGACCCAGATATTTGGCCTTATGTGCAATAAGCTGTAAGAAGCGTAATTGATTACGCTTCTCTTGTCATAAGAAATAGTTTAAGCAGCTTGAATGGGCTTCACCACAAAAGGAAACAGTTTCTTGCTTATGCTGGTGTAAGTACCAGAACTGCTCCGCAATGGTTTCTGGATGTACCGTGTAGGTCTTATCTTGTGCTCCAGATGTCCCATCAACAAAATCATTCACAATCACTTGGCTCACATAAACATTTGAGTCCGCTAGACTATGAGCAAGTAAGTTGGTGGTTTTGTATTGGGCGGCAGCTGTAGTTGCTAAGGATGAATATTCTTTGGCAACAAAGTCGATGCCAACTGCATCGAAAGCAAAAATCCCGTTTGTCGATAAAATACTGCCATGATTCTTTTCTAAATCACCAGAGCAAATATTGCAAGCCGAATTAAAAAAGGTTCAAGTAAAATGAAATTTTTATCATGTATATGGATATTTTTATTATTTGGTTGTACTTCTAAAAATATAGATTATCAATCTACCGATATTAATTTTGGAAAATTTAAATATTTCCAATCTATGTATAGTGGAGAAAAAACATACCAAGGTTTTGTTACAAGCTCTTCTTCTTTAAAAGAAATTTCTGAAAAAAATGCATTTCCTATTTCTAAGCTAAATTGTTTGGAAAATCAGTTTATGGTAAGAGGTGGAGTAGACTTAGATTCAGAAGAAATTAATAATCAATTATATAAATATATGGCACATGTCGAAATATGTAAAAATGATGATTGTTCAGTCGATATTAAAAAAGCAAAAATTGATACTGAATGTAGAATCGAATTAAGAAAAAATTACTCAAATGATGCTTATCAATCAAATAAAGCAAAGTTGACGAATGCTAATTTTGAATAAAATCAATTTGTTGGTGCTAAATTTGATCTATAATTTATTAAGTTGAGAACTAGAAATGTAATAAACCCGCCAAAGCGGGTTTATTTATTTATCAGAGAAGCGTAATTGATTACGCTTCTTCTGTCATAAGAAATAGTTTAAGCCGCTTGAATGGCTTCTCCACAAAGAGAAACTGTTTCTTGTTTATGTTGGTGTAAGTACCAGAACTGCTCTGCAATGGTTTCTGGATGTACTGTGTAGGTCTTATCTTGTGTGCCCGGTGTTCCATCAACAAAGCCATTCACAATCACTTGGCTTACGTAAACATTTGAGTCAGCGAGACTATGAGCAAGCAAGTTGGTGGCTTTGTATTGAGCGGCAGCGGTGGTTGCTAAGGATGAATATTCTTTGGCAACCAAGTCGATACCCACTGCATCGAAAGCAAAAATTCCATTTGTTGATAAAATACTGCCGTGGTTCTTCTCTAAATCACCTAAGCAAGTTTGAACCGTCGCAATATAGCTCGAAACACGAATATGAAAGCTTTTACTAAGCTCTAGTGGAGGGTTTTCTAAGATATTTCCTTCAATATCATGGAAAGCATTCCAATGAATATTTTTAATCTCTCCTAATCGGTCTTTAATACGATTAATAAGATTTGGTATATCTTCAAGAACCGCTAAATCACATGCAAAAGCGTAAGCTTCAATACCTTGTGTTTTAAGTTCTAAAATGGCTTTTTCGAGTTTTTCAGCATTACGTGCCACTAAACCGATTTTATAGCCTTCTTTACCAAATTTATGTGCTACGGCTTTGGAAATACCCGTTCCATAACCAAAAATTATAATATTGTTGTTCATTATAAAGTTCCAAAAAACCAATTATTTGGTTAGAAATAGTTTATAATATGTTTTTATAATGTATTCAAGCGCAAAAGTTATCTCTAAGAATAGTACTCAAAGAATAAAAATGCTTAAAAGCGGGGATTAGGGAGTCAGCTTTACATGAGTTATTGGGCTAAACATGCGCGGTTGAACGAACTTCCAATTTGGCTTAAAAAATTTTCTTGGTAAAATAAACCGGAAAATACAAATAAAGTGGAATTTAAATTTAACTAATTATGTTTAAATGGGAATAAATTCTTTTAAATTGGCTTAATGTTGTAAAAAATCCCAAAAATAATAAAAATTCGCTTTTCTTAGAAAAACAATCCCGCAGGGTGGTGGCTAAACTATATCTCAAGGGTGTGATAGGGATCGAAAAGAGTAGCATGCACCAAAACGTATAACGTTAGTGTGTACTCACCCAAAAGGTCTCGATTCGGCTTAGGACGCTATAGATCAAAAGTTTATAGGCACAAGGTTATAACTTACAAAGTTATGATTGTTGAAGTAAACCATAGATGTTTTCCCTTGACACCCTAAAAAATTCTCTATAATAAAAACGATACTTTACAAGAATATAATTTATGAATAAGCCTTATCTTTCTTCGCTACCTTCTGACAGTCAAATCTCATCTCAATTGAACAATGCCTACTTCCACGACTCGTGGAGCATTGTGCTTGGTCAACCTGATCTAAGTGTATTTGAGCAGCTTATTAAGCTATTTCAGCACACTCCGCAGTGGATAGAGTGGAGCATGAATATGCGTAATAAAATTACTTCAAAGATTGGGCTTAAAGATTTAGGAAGTTTTAAGCAGATTGATACTCATAAAAAAGAAAATGAGTATGTGGCAGGTGACCGAATTGGAATTTTTACTTTTTTGCAGCGTACCGAAAATGAATTAGTGATTGGAGACGATGACAAGCACTTAAATGTGACTTTATCTATTTATAAAAATGAAGATACCCAAGTGCTTACCGTAACTACAATAGTGCATATTAAAAATTGGCTTGGGCGATTGTATATGCTACCTGTAATTCCTGCCCATCGAAAAATCGTACCAGCGACTTTACAGATTTTAGGTTAGATTACTATTTTTATTTACGATGTGATCAGCCAAAATTGTTTATATAATAATCTTATTATCATAATAAAGAGCTGAATAATATGGAAAATAAAAATCAGTGTCGGCAGTGCGCCGTTTGTGGGAAAAATTTTTCTTTAAAAGATCTAGTGTCTGGTGAAGTCATCCGTAATGTGATTAGCGACGAAATTTTAAAAGACTATCCAGATTGGAATTACTCAAGTTTTATTTGTCGGGCCGATCTGGCAGATTATCGAATTAAATATGTGCAGTCGCTATTACGCTCAGAAAAGGGTGAACTCTCTAATTTAGAAAATGAAGTGATTGGCAGTATGCAACGCCACGAGCTAATTAGCCGAAATACCGAATCCGACTTTGATCAAAAATGGACGTTTGGGGAAAAACTGGCAGATAAAATCGCATCATTTGGAGGAAGTTGGGCTTTCCTTATTTGCTTTGCTCTATTTTTGACAGGCTGGATTATTCTAAATACGGTCGTAATGGTAGTACGGCCTGTTGATCCTTATCCCTTTATTTTGCTGAATTTAGTATTGTCATGTTTAGCTGCAATTCAGGCGCCTATTATTATGATGAGCCAAAATCGCCAAGAAGCAAAAGACCGCTTACGTTCTCAACATGACTATCAGATTAATTTAAAAGCCGAGCTTGAGATTCGCCATTTGCATGAAAAAATGGATCATCTTTTGTCGCATCAATGGGAAAGACTTGCGCATATTCAAGAAATTCAGCTCGATCTTTTGGCTGAAATGAATAAAAAACGATAAAGATTTTCTGAGTTTCACGTGGAACATGAGTAGAGCGTTATAGATTATTTTGCGGTAGAACCGAAATTTCTTTATGATTTGCCGCCATGCTCCATTGCTGCTTCTACGACCATGCCTTTAAACGACAACTTTGTTTACGCTCCACCACAAGATCCACTTTCAATTCTATTTGAAGATGACGATTTAATTGTGGTTGATAAACCTGCGGGTTTGTTGTCGGTAATGGGCCGTTTACCAGAGCATCATGACAGTGCTTATTTAAGGGTGCTGGAAAAGTTCCCTTTGGCTAAAGTGACGCATCGTTTAGATATGGCGACGTCGGGCTTACTTATGTTTGCCAAGCATCGTGATGCAGAAGTTGCTGTAAGTAAAATGTTTCAGGCCAGAACAGTTAAAAAGCATTATATTGCGTTGGTGCAAGGCCAAGTCGCACAAGAGGGCAGCGTTGAAGTTCCTCTCATTACTGACTGGGAAAATCGCCCAAGACAAATTGTACATTTTGAATTAGGAAAACATGCTAAAACCTTGTTTCAACCACTCATTTATGATGAAAAGAACAATCAAAGTCGAGTATTACTTGAACCAGTAACAGGACGTTCACATCAGCTACGTGTGCACATGATGCATATAGGACATCCGATTATGGGGGACAAGTTATATCACCCTGAGCCTAAACGTTTTCGCTTAAACCGCATGGCCTTACATGCCGCATATTTGGCTTTCCAACATCCCTTAAATGGAACGGATGTAGTGATTGAGTCACAAGTGCCTTTTTAAAATTTATATAATTAAAAAATTAATTTGATGCAATTGGGAACGGAATATATACCCAAACTGCAATAAAAGTCGGGTATTCTTGATGTCGAATAATATTAATACTGCGACAACAACAAGGAACATTTTATGACTCGTGACTACGAACAATTTCCAGATGACGATAACGGCAACGTACTTTGGCAAATGGCTGAAGATGGGGATGACTTAACCGAGCTGCATGAAATTGAATTTTCTATTGCTTTTCATGATCAGAAAAATGCAGAGCAATGTGCGCTGTATTTGCTTTATCAAGAACAAAAAGTTTCACTTTTTCAAGATGACTCTGTTGAGCCAAATGAATGGGTGATTACTATCTTCGTTAACATGGAACCTGAGTATTCAGACATTGTTGACTTGGAACAATGGTTTGCCAGCATCGCTGAGAAATTTCAGGGCGAATATGATGGATGGGGCTGTATGGCCTATGTCTTCGAGGAAGACGAAGAAGATGACCTGTTGCAGTAAGGTCTAAAATAAAAAGTAGAAGATAATCATGAACTTATCTCAAAAACAAATTGCAGTACGGTTTTTAGAGCTTGCCGCAGCTGGTGAAGTCGATGAAGCTTACAGCAATTACACTGCGCCGAACTTCAAGCATCACAACCCTTATTATGCGGGTGATGCGACTTCTTTGAGGGAAGGGATGCGTGAAAGTGCAATTGAAACTCCCAACAAAGTCTTTGATGTTCAACATGTCATTGAAGAGGGCGATTTGGTTGCTGTGCATTCAAAACTTGAAATGCAAATGAATGGGTTAACCACCTTGGCCGTGGTTCATATTTGCCGTTTTGAAAAGGGTAAAATTGCTGAGTTTTGGGATATTGGACAAGTACAGCCCGACCCACTCGTCAATGAAAATGGTATGTTCTAATCAAAAGCCCGAAACTATTCGGGCTTTTTTATTTTATAGATAAATTAAAATTTCCACTGTGCCGAGATTGAAGCATTCAGTGGCTCACCTGGTTGAACCCATAAATCGCTATAACTTGAGACATAGTAGGTTTTATCAAACAGATTATTTACATTGAGCTGATAACGTAAACGGTCAGATGGTGCATAGTAGCTATTTAAATTGACCAGCGTATAACTTGGTAAGTTAAATCCATTATCTAGATTATGCCCGCTACGCTCATCCACATAGGTGAGGTTGGCACCTACACCTGCTTTTCTTGCACCTTCTTGTAGAAACTCATAGTTAGTGCTTATAGCACCTTGGTGTTTAGGAACATTGCTCAGCCGCGCGCCTTTTGCCAAGTCTTGGTCTTTTTCAATTTGAGCATTGGTATAACTATAGTTGACATTGACGAACCAGCGATCAGTGATCTGGCTATTTAAGTCAAACTCAACTCCTTTACTACTCACTTCACCTGCTGCGGTTTGAAAATTACTGTCGATTGGATCGGTTGTCAGTACATTCTGTTTTTTCATTTTAAACAAAGCGAGACTAAGCACACTTTGATCATTTATTTTATATTTGGTGCCGACCTCATAACTTTCGCCTTTTTCAGGGGCAAAAGTCTGACCATTTCGATTCATACCACTATTCATGGCAAATGAGCGACCATAGTTGCTATAAAACGCCCATTGGTCAGAGGCTTTAAAATTTACTCCGAAACGTGGACTATTCTGGTGAAGCGTTTGGTTGCTTTCAGTCTGAGTCAGGTGATTTTCAAAGTCTTGTTCGACCTGATCAAAACGGTTGCCAAATAGCACACTCCACTGATCATTAAAAAAGATCTGGTCTTGAATATTGAGTGCAAAATAACGCTGCTGTTCTTTGGTGTCGGTAAACGGGGCTAAGTTCGGTAAATATTTGCCATATTCGGGTTGGTAGATATCAATTGTGTTTGGCATGCCAGTACTGTGATTACGACGAAGCTGGTTTTGTTTATAGTCGAGTTGACCAAGCTCGGTCGAAAGCAAAATTTCATGGCGAGCCCACGAAGTATCAACCTTGCCAAGTACCTCTGTCTGAGCCAGCACATCTTGACTTGTATAATCACGATAGCGACGTTGACGCTCTAAAGTACGTCCATCGGCTTGCATACGACGAGGTTCGGTTGCAAAGCCGACCATTTTGGCGTCTTTATAGCTGACTGCACTGTTTAGCTTCCAGTCAGGGTTAAATTCGTGACTCAGACGTAATTGGTAAAAGTAATCTTTTATTTTCAAATCACCGTCGTCAGGTTCACCTGTAAAGGTTTTCGGGTCCATCACAAACTGGTGATTGACGGTGCTGACACCACGGTCAAAGGTTCCTTTGTGTTCTGTAAATTCACTGTCAAAGTCGAGTTGCGTCTGGTCTGAAATTTTCCATGTGAGCTGTGGTGAAAAGAACCAACGTTCACTACTGACATGATCACGGAAGCTTTGATTATCTTCATGAGCCACTGCTACACGATAAGCCAGTTCATCGTTGATAGGGGCTGTATGTTCCAGACTAATTCGATATTGTTCTTGGGTATTGGCACGTAGGTTAAGTTCACTTTCGCTTTCCCACTGCGGTTTTTTACTGTTGAGGTTAAGCAAACCACCAGTTTCGCCACGACCATATAGAGCAGCCATTGGCCCTTTTAAAAACTCTAAAGATTCAATATTTACGACATCTTTTGGCGCACTAATCCCTCGGTTGATACTCAAGCCGTTACGAATCATAGAGGCGCCTAAGTTGGGATCGGTACTAAAACCACGGAAAGAGTAGTTATCCCAAAAGCCACCACCAAAACTGTTTTGATGAAAAACCCCACTCACCAAGCTTAATGCGTCATCAATCCGTTGAACGTCTTGTTGTTCCATCATTTGTTTTGAAACATAAGCACGGTTAAAAGGGACATCTAAAACATCGTGAGTAAATTTAGTCGCCGAGCTATTTTGGCTCACACCTTCTTGGGTACTTTCAGCCTGCACGCGTATGGTCTCAAGTACTGTTGAGGTTTCGTCTCCCCAAGAGAATGTTGATATAAAAGATAACCCTAACGAAGACAACAATCCTAATTTGTGTTGCATAAATAATCAGCCATGAAAGACAAAAGAACTAAAATGTAATAGTATAACGTTACATTATTTTGTTTATTATCGCTATGCTTATAGAAAAAAATATTGAACGTTTACAGTCGATTGATGCATTGCGTGGTTTGGTCATCCTGATTATGTTGCTCGACCATGTAAGAGAAACATTCTATTTACATAAACAAGTTACCGATCCAATGGACGTAACAGTAACAGAACCAGCATTATTTGGCAGTCGATTATTGGCACATATTTGCGCTCCGGTTTTTGTACTTTTAACGGGTATTTCTGCATTTTTATTTCAGTCCAAAAAACAGGACTTACAACAAACGCGTGCCTTTCTATTAAAACGCGGCTTATTTTTAATTGTGTTAGAGCTTACGCTCGTGAACTTTGCATGGACAGCAACTTTTCCACCCGAAGTCATTTATTTACAAGTGATCTGGGCGATTGGTATTAGCATGGTGGTGCTAGCGTGCTGTGTAAGTTTGCCTTTACCTGTTCTTGCGGGCGCAGGTTTGGTTATTATTTTTGGGCACAATTTATTAGATTCAGTGCACTTCTCACAAGGCGTCTTGCAAAATATATGGTTTGTTTTACATGACCGTGGTTGGATTGAGATTGCAGACATCAAGCTTCGTACAAGTTACCCTGTTTTACCTTGGATTGGCGTGATTTTATTGAGCTATGCGCTAGGTCAGTTCTTTAGTTCAAAATATTCAGCAAAGCAAAGAAGCCGCACTTTACTTAGCCTTGGTTTAGTAAGTATTGGATTGTTTGTTTTACTGCGTTTTATCAATGTCTATGGCGACCAGCCGTGGCAACATTTTGAGTCATTACAACTGAGTCTAATGAGCTTTTTTAACCTCACTAAGTATCCACCGTCTTTATTATTTATTTTGCTGAATGTTGGAATTGGCTTGCTTGCGCTTGTTGCTTTTGAGCGTATGCAGCAATATTCATTCCTAAAACCCTTGGTGGTGTTTGGCTCGGTGCCTATGTTCTTTTACTTACTGCATTTATATGTGTTGAAACTCATGTATGTGTTTGCACTCAGTGTGTGGGGAGCTAACTACGGAAAGTATTTGTCGGTCAATCATGTGTGGATGCTGTGGTTAATCACGATTGTGTTGTCTTTTGCGCTCTATCCAGCAGTTAAGTGGTTCTCGAAGTTCAAACATCAAAATAAACATATTTCGTTTTTAAAATATTTCTAATTTTCAAAACTTGAGTAAAGCGAGTTCAATGGAGCTTCGCTTTACTTGCTTACATCTAGATATAGAGTTTCTTTGACTTCTTCCATAACCACATAACTGTGTGACGATGCCGAAGCAGGGAGTTTCTTTAGCAGATCTCCTAATAAGCGGCGATATGCACTCATTTCTTTTAAACGCGCTTTTACGAGGTAGTCAAATTCGCCTGAAATAAGGTGACATTCAAGCACTTCAGGAATCTCAACTAAATCTCTAGCCACCTGATCAAACACATCGCCAGATTTGGCAGATAACTTAATTTCTAAAAAGACAAGCAAGTTACGATCCACAAAGGCTGGGTTTAGTCGAGCGTAATAACCCATGATAATGCCATCGCGTTCAAGACGCTTTACACGCTCCGAACAGGGGGTGGTCGACAGGTTAACTCTCGATGCCAATTCACTAATCGCAATTCGTCCTTCACGCTGCAAAATGTCCAGAATCATGCGATCTATACGATCTAAGGGGCGCATAGATATTTCCTCTTTTTTTTAAATTCTCGCGAGAAAAACATAAATTTACCTAGATTATAGTCTAAAAAACAGTGAAATAAACTATTGAAACAGAAATATACTAGTTAAATAAACTGGTGTGCGTGAGGGAATGGAAATGCGCGTAATTGTTTTAGGTAGCGGCGTTATTGGAGTGGCAAGTGCCTATTATCTAGCTCAACAAGGAGCTGAGGTTACTGTTCTCGATCGCCAGTCAGGTCCTGCTGAAGAAACAAGTTTTGGTAATGCAGGTCAAATTTCGCCTGGGTATTCGACTCCTTGGGCAGCACCAGGAATTCCTTTTAAAGCTGTGAAATGGATGTTTCAACATCATGCACCGCTTGCGATTAATTTAGATGGCAGCATGTGGCAGTTACAGTGGATGGCTCAAATGCTAAAAAACTGTAATCCGCAAAGTTATGCTGTAAACAAAGAACGTATGATGCGCGTGGCTGAATACAGCCGTGACTGCTTACGTGAACTTAGAAAAGATACAGGCATTAATTACGAAAACCGTGCAAAAGGCACGTTGCAGTTATTCCGTAAAGAAGCACAAATGGAAGCGGTTCAACGTGACATTAGCGTGCTACAAGAATGCGGCGTAAGCTACGAATTATTAAATGGCAACGAACTTGGTCGTGTAGAACCAGCGTTGGCAAATGCGCAAGATAAATTAGTTGGTGGTTTACACTTACCAAATGACGAAACAGGTGACTGTTATTTATTTACCAATGCTTTAGCTCAAATTGCTAAAGAGTTGGGCGTTAACTTCCAGTTCAACCAGAACGTAGAAAAGTTGATTGTTGAAGGCGATGAAATTAAGGGTGTTTTGGTCAATGGTAAGGTCTTAACCGCAGATCGTTATGTCCTAGCGTTTGGTAGCTATTCACGTGATTTCTTGAAACCACTTGATCTACAGTTACCTGTATATCCTGTGAAAGGTTATTCGTTGACGATTCCAATTGTTGACCCTGCTTTTGCTCCGCAATCTACAGTGCTTGATGAAACCTACAAAATTGCGATTACTCGTTTTGACCAACGTATTCGCGTAGGTGGTATGGCTGAGTTAAGTGGCTTTAACTTAGGCCTGAATGAAGACCGCCGTGCAACATTGCAAATGGTGACTCAGGACTTGTTCCCGGGCGGCGATATGGCACAGGCGTCTTTCTGGACTGGTTTACGTCCAATGACACCAGACAGCACTCCAATTATTGGCGCAACTCGCTTTAAAAATCTGTTCTTGAATACAGGTCACGGTACTCTAGGCTGGACGATGGCGTGTGGTTCAGGAAAATTAATCAGTGACATCGTATTGAATCACAAAACTGATATCAGTACCGATGGCCTTTCAATTCAGCGTTATTCACACGCGCATGCTGCATAACGGACGTTAGGAAAGTAATCATGCCTCGTCCTATTACCGCAGTCATCCACCGTCAAGCCTTACAAAATAACTTGGCGGTGGTACGCAAGGCTATGCCAAACAGTAAGGTCTTTGCCGTTGTAAAAGCCAATGCTTATGGACACGGAATTGAACGTGTTTATGAAGCGTTTAAAGCAGCAGATGGCTTTGCCTTACTTGATCTTGATGAAGCAAAACGCATTCGTGCTTTAGGTTGGACAGGTCCAATTTTATTGCTCGAAGGAATTTTCTCCCCTCAAGATTTATTTGATTGTGTGCAATATCAACTCAGTTTCACTATTCATAGTGAAGCGCAAATAGAGTGGGTTCAAAAACATCCTTATCCTGCTCAATTTGATGTTTGCCTAAAAATGAACAGTGGTATGAACCGTCTTGGTTTTAAACCACAGCACTATGTTCAGGCTTGGGAACGTTTAAATAACTTGGCGAACGTGTCCAAGATTACGCACATGATGCATTTTTCGGATGCAGATGGCGAGCGTTTTGGCCAGCAAGGTATTGATTATCAAACCACTGCATTTGAAGAAATTATTAAAGATTTACCGGGTGAAAGGTCGGTAAGTAATAGTGCGGCAATTCTGCGTTATCAAGACCAGCTCAAATCAGATTATGCACGTAGCGGCATCATGCTCTATGGCAGCTCGCCAGACTACCCGACGCATAGTATTGCAGATTGGGGCTTACAACCGACCATGAGCTTACGCAGTGAAATTATTTCCGTTCAGCATTTAGAGCCGAATGAAAGTGTAGGGTATGGTTCAAACTTTGTCGCAGAGCAGCCCATGACGATTGGAATTGTCGCTTGTGGCTATGCTGATGGTTATCAACGTATTTCACCAACAGGTACGCCTGTTTTAGTGGACTCAGTCCGCACTCGCACAATTGGTCGTGTCAGCATGGATATGCTGGCAGTCGATTTAACGGGCATTGAAAATGCCAAAGTTGGTAGCGAAGTGGTGCTCTGGGGCCAATCAAGTACAGGTGTTGTTTTACCTATTGATGATGTCGCAGTTTCTTCCGGTACGGTGGGCTATGAACTGATGTGTGCTGTCACCGCCCGTGTTCAATTTATTAATCAGGTATAAGGAAATCCGAATGTCGAATTCAGATATACAAAAGATCAATACTAACGAAGTCATGAGTGCCGTGACTGTTTTTAACAAAGTGGTTTATCTGTCAGGTCAGGTGCCTAAAAATACCGAGCAAGATGTGGCAGGCCAAACTCGTGAAATTCTTGCAACGATTGATGAACTTTTGGCGTTAGCCAATACAGATAAATCTCGTTTGCTCTCTGCACAGCTCTATTTGAAAAATCTTTCTGACTTTTCAACCGTAAATGCAATTTGGGTTGACTGGTTAAAAGGGTGTGTTGCTCCATCGCGTGCCACAATTCAGGCCGATTTGGTCAATCCGGATTGGTTAATTGAAATTGCCGTGACGGCAGCACAAAAGTAATTCGTTTTTACTCCAAAAATGATGATGTATCTAACAGAAGGAAGATAGATACGGTTTAACCAGTCATTTTTGGTGAACAGATTCAGTGACCTATGGCATACGGTTCAATTTTCGCCGTAGGTTGCTGATCTTAACAAAGGAATTCAAAAAGGAATTTTAATATGACAACGGCTCGTCATTCAGATACGGAAAATTCTCCTGATCATCTGCAACGAAAACTGTCTAACCGTCATTTACAACTGATTGCTATTGGCGGTGCAATTGGAACCGGCCTATTTATGGGTTCGGGCAAAACTATCTCCCTCGCAGGTCCTTCAATCCTTTTGATCTATATGATTATTGGAGGAATGTTCTTTTTCTTAATGCGTGCAATGGGCGAGTTGCTCCTTGCAAATCTGCATTACAAATCTTTTGTTGATATGGCTCATGATCTGATTGGTCCTTGGGCTGGTTATTATTTGGGCTGGACTTATTGGTTAGGTTGGGTGCTGGTGGGTATTGCGGACCTTTCAGCAGTCATTAACTATTTAGGTTTCTGGCTACCCGATGGCGCAAGTTTCTCACCAATACAGCAGGCCATGATTAGCGCAGGTTGTGTGTTATTTGTGATGGGTCTTAACCTCTTAACAGTACGCCTATTTGGTGAAATTGAATTCTGGTTTGCTCTCATTAAGATCTTGGCGATTATTGGTCTGATCGGAGTGGGCGGCTACATGATTTTCAGCCATTTCCAAGCTCCGCAAGGCGCTGTCGCAAGCATCAGTAATGTTTGGTCACATGGCGGTTTATTCCCGAAAGGTACAGAAGGCTTCTTGGCAGGATTCCAGATTGCTGTATTTGCTTTTGTCGGGGTGGAACTTGTAGGTACAACGGCTGCTGAAACCAAAGACCCGCAGAAGAACTTACCGAAAGCGATTAATGCGATTCCGGTACGTATTATTTTGTTCTATGTATTGGCACTGTTTATTGTGATGTCGGTAACCCCTTGGGATCACATTCGTGCAGATAAAAGTCCGTTTGTTGAGTTGTTCTTAAATGCGGGTATTCCGGTTTCTGCAATCATCATGAACTTGGTGGTGCTATCTTCGGTCATGTCTTCAATGAACAGCGGCGTGTTTTCAACCAGTCGTATGTTGTTTGGTTTATCAAAAGACGGTCAGGCACCTGGTGCATTTGGTCGTTTATCAAAACGCGCAGTTCCTTCAAATGGTTTGATTTTCTCTTGTACCTTTATCATGGGCGGAGCGGTGCTTCAGTACTTTGTTCCAAACACGATGGAAGCATTTACTTTGGCAAGTTCACTTTGTGTGATTCTATTCATTAGTGTCTGGAGTCTCATCATGGTGTGCTATTTACGCTACCGTAAATTACGTCCTGAATTACATGAAAAATCAACATTCAAAATGCCAGGTGGCGTTTGGATGAGTTATGTTGTTTTGGCATTTATGCTTTTCACTTTGGTGATCTTGGCATTAGAGCCAGATACATTGAAAGCTTTATATGTCAGTCCAGTATGGCTGGTTATTTTAGGTGTTACCTATCATGTGTTGTATAAACCACGTATGAAAAAACTAGGACGTGAACTCGTCAACGATCATTAAGTTTGATTAAAAAGCCAATCAATTATGATTGGCTTTTTTTATTTTTATTAGATTTTTTATCGGAATAATATTGTTTATTTTTGAATCGATAGAGCAGTTTGGAGGGTATTGGAAAAGTACATATAGCAGGATCACATGCTACACTTCGGCTAATCTGGAAACCCAGATTGATTAATTAAAATTGCCGTGAAGGCAGTACATAAATAATGTGACTTAAAAAAATCAGGACAAACGATTTATCAATTAAGGAAAAAATATACTTGAACATCTTGTCCTGAGGTATAGACTCAGCAACCCACGATATACGGTTCGTTTTTCTCCCTATAGGTTGCTGATTTAAGTTAAGCAAAATATAAAAAGGACTTCTAATATGACAATGGTTCATCATTCTGATGAGGCAAGCTCCCCTGATCATTTACAACGGAAATTAAATAATCGCCATCTACAAATGATTGCAATTGGCGGTGCAATTGGAACCGGCCTATTTATGGGCTCGGGCAAAACCATCTCCCTCGCAGGTCCTTCAATCCTCGTTATCTACATGATAATTGGTGGCATGTTCTTTTTTCTGATGCGTGCATTGGGTGAACTACTGCTTGCCAACTTACATTACAAATCATTTGTCGATATGGCTTATGATTTGATCGGACCATGGGCTGGCTATTATATAGGCTGGACTTATTGGTTAGGCTGGGTACTGGTCGGTATTGCTGATTTGTCTGCGGTCATTAACTATTTAAGTTTCTGGCTGCCCGAAGGCGCCAGTTTCTCACCCATGCAACAAGCCATGATTAGTTCAGGCTGTGTATTATTCATTTTAGGGCTTAACCTTCTTACTGTTAAGCTATTTGGTGAAGTTGAATTCTGGTTCGCACTCATTAAGATTTTGGCCATTATTGGCCTGATTGGAGTCGGTGGTTACATGCTCCTCACTCATTTTCAAGCTCCGCATGGTGAGGTTGTGAGTGTAAGTAATGTGTGGTCGCATGGCGGCATATTTCCAAAAGGTGTAAGCGGATTTTTGGCAGGTTTCCAGATTGCTGTGTTTGCCTTCATTGGCGTTGAATTGATTGGTACAACTGCTGCTGAAACGAAAGATCCAGAGAAGAATTTACCGAAGGCAATTAACGCGATTCCTGTACGTATTATTCTATTCTATGTGTTGGCACTCTTTGTGGTGATGTCAGTAACACCTTGGGATCACATTCGTGCAGATAAAAGTCCATTTGTTGAGTTGTTCTTAAATGCAGGTATTCCTATTTCTGCAATTATCATGAACTTGGTCGTACTGTCTTCAGTGATGTCTTCAATGAACAGCGGTGTGTTTTCAACGAGCCGTATGCTGTTCGGTTTATCAAAAGATGGACAGGCACCGAGTGCATTGGGGCGTTTATCAAAACGTGCCGTACCTTCAAATGGTTTAATCTTCTCATGTATTTTCATTATGGGTGGGGCAGTGCTTCAGTACTTTGTTCCAAACACGATGGAAGCATTTACTTTGGCAAGTTCACTCTGTGTGATTCTCTTTATTAGTGTATGGCTTCTGATCATGGCATGCTATTTACGTTACCGTAAGTTAAGTCCAGAGTTACATGCTAAATCGACCTTTAAAATGCCGGGTGGGGTGTTGATGGCGTATGTTGTTATTGCATTTTTCCTGTTCACTTTGGTGATTTTGGCACTCGAGCCAGATACATTAAAAGCGGTATACGTGAGTCCACTATGGTTGGTGGTTTTAAGCGTAACTTATTTTGTGTTCTATAAGCCACGCATCAAAAAATTAGACCAAGAACTCGTTTAATGAACTATAAATGATTTCAAAAAAGCCAATCGATCATGATTGGCTTTTTTATTTGTATTCTTTAATCAACCAACAAATGCTGATATTTATCAGCTTGTTTACGCAAATAGTCCCAAACCAATTTAATGCGCGGTTCATGTTGTAAATCAACAAAGGTCAGCATCCAAAACGTGTGCGTAAAGCGAACTTGTTGCTCTAACACCTCTTCAAGTTCCGGTTTATCATCTGCCAAAAACTTGGGCAAAATCGCAAGTCCTGCACCCGCACTTACCGCAATTTGCTGGGCCAAAATACTGCTACTACGGAAGTTGGCATTCAGCTTTAAAGGGAGTCGTTCTAAACAGTACAACTCGGGGCTATACACTAGATCATCAATATAGTTCACAAATCGATGTTGGGTTAAATCTTCTAAGGCTCGAATAGGCGGGTTTTGGGCCAGATAGTTTTTGCTACCATAAATTTTTAAACAATAATCTGATAATCGCGTAATGATGTAAGGGCCAGACGTAGGACGATCAATTGACACCACAATATCTGCCTCACGGTGTGAAAGCTTAATCATTTTTGGCACTGGAATTAAGTCGATGGTGAGTAGTGGGTATTGAATCGAGAACTCAGCCAGTAAGCGAGCTAAAAACGCAGTACCAAAGCCTTCAGGTGTGCCAATTCGCACACGACCTTGCAAAGGTTGATGTGGTTTTTCAATTTGTAAGAAAGCTTGTTCCATTTGCTCAACTCGAGGAACCAGTGCCATTCCTTCGAGTGTCAGCTCATAACCCGTCGCTTCACGCTTAAACAGCGTTGTACCCAAAGCAAGTTCTAGGGCCTGAATCCGTCTAGCCACCGTACTGTGCTCGACACCAATAATACGTGCAGCATTGGTCAAGGTTTTAGTCCGAGCTAAAACCAGAAAAAAATGTAGATGATCCCAATCCACTTTCATTTTTGTTGTCATCCTTGTGCATATTTGCACAACAATCGTGCATGAATTTCCGTTGGTGGTCAAAGTTTTCTTTGCTAGTCTCAATTGAAACTGGAATAAAGAAAATACATAGATAAGTATTTTCTAATAATTGAACACAATAAAAATATGGCCTACGGAGAGGTTATGAACACAATCCAAAAAATCGAATTGGAAACCGCTAAATTACTCATTAACGGAAATTTTATCGAATCTGAAACAGAGGAATGGCAAGACATTATTAACCCTGCGACTCAGGAAGTGATTGGTCGTGTACCATTTGCAACGGTTAAAGAAGTTGACGCTGCTATTCAAGCTGCACAAGATGCTTTTGCTTCTTGGCGTCAGACTCCAATTCAGGCACGTATGCGCATCATGCTCAAGTTACAAGACTTAATCCGTGCCAACATGAAAGAAATTGCGCAAGTACTAACGGCTGAACAAGGTAAAACCTTGGCAGACGCTGAAGGCGATATTCAACGTGGTTTAGAAGTCGTTGAACATGCCTGTTCAGTTGGTACTTTGCAAATGGGTGAATATGTTGAAGGTGTCGCGCGTGGTGTAGACACGTATACCTTGCAACAACCTTTGGGTGTCTGTGCGGGTATCACGCCGTTTAATTTCCCAGCCATGATTCCACTTTGGATGTTCCCAATGGCAATCGTGTGCGGCAATACATTTGTTTTAAAACCATCAGAACAAGACCCGTTATCAACCATGATGCTGGTTGAACTTGCCATTCAAGCAGGTATTCCAGCAGGCGTACTCAACGTTGTGCATGGTGGCAAAGAAGTGGTTGACCGTTTGTGTACCCATAAAGACATTAAAGCGATTTCATTTGTAGGTTCAACTGCGGTTGGAACACATGTTTATAACCTTGCAGGACAACATGGCAAACGCGTTCAGTCGATGATGGGTGCAAAAAACCATGTGGTTGTGATGCCAGATGCCAATAAAGAGCAAACCTTAAATGCTCTAGTGGGAGCAGCGTTTGGTGCAGCAGGGCAACGTTGTATGGCATTGTCTGTTGCAGTCATGGTTGGTGACAGCAAACAGTGGATTCAAGAGTTAGTCGAAAAAGCCAAAACCTTAAAAGTAAATGCAGGCCATGAACCAAATACTGACATTGGCCCAGTCATTTCAAAACGTGCTAAAGCGCGAGTGCTGGACTTAATTAATAGCGGTGTTGAGCAAGGTGCAGAACTTCTGCTTGATGGTCGTGATGTTCAAGTACAAGGCTATGAATCGGGTAACTTTGTCGGCGCGACGATTTTTAGTGGCGTAAATACCGACATGCGTATTTATAAAGAAGAAATCTTTGGCCCTGTACTTTCGATTATTTGTGTAGATACCCTTGAGGAAGCGATTGCGCTTATCAACGCCAATCCATTTGGTAACGGTGTAGGTCTATTTACTCAAAGCGGTGCCATTGCACGTACTTTCCAAAACTTAATTGATATTGGTCAAGTGGGTATCAATATTCCAATTCCTGTGCCAGTGCCTTTCTTTAGTTTTACCGGTTCAAGAGGTTCGAAACTGGGTGATTTGGGGCCATACGGCAAACAAGCTGTGCAGTTCTATACTCAAACCAAAACCATCACCAGTCGCTGGTTTGAAGATAGCCATGAAGTTGGCGGTGTAAATACAACCATTAGTTTACGTTAAGGGGATCACGGATGAATATCGCCTTTATCGGTCTAGGCAATATGGGCGGCAAAATGGCCCATAACCTACTTAAAGCCGGGCTCAAAGTTTATGGTTATGACCTCAGTGAAGTCGCGATTCAGCACTTCGCCGAGGCAGGTGGAGTGGTGTGTAGCAGCCCGCAGGATGCAGCTAAACAAGCAGATGTGGTCATTACCATGTTGCCTGCGGCAAAGCATGTTAAGGAAGTTTACTTAGGTGAGAATGGTGTCTTGGAAGTGCTAAAAGCAGGTAGCTTATGCATTGATAGCAGTACCATTGACCCACAAACCATTAAAGACATTGCTGCTGTTGCGCATGGTAAAAATATTAAAATCTGTGATGCACCCGTCTCTGGTGGAACCATTGGTGCTCAAGCAGGAACCTTAACCTTTATGGTGGGTGCCGATGATCAAACCTTTAATGAAGTAAAACCTGTGCTTAGCCACATGGGCAAAAATATAGTTCATTGTGGTGATGTCGGCGCAGGTCAAATTGCCAAAATCTGCAATAACCTGATTTTGGGTATTTCAATGGCTGCTGTTGCTGAAGGTATGGCGCTGGGTGTGAAGCTAGGTATTGACCCACAAGCATTGGCAGGCGTCATTAATACTTCAAGCGGTCGTTGCTGGAGCTCGGACGTATGTAACCCATGGCCGCATATTAATGAAAATGCCCCAGCATCTCGAGGTTACCAAGACGGCTTTGCAACTCAGCTGATGCTAAAAGATTTGGGTCTTGCAGTAGAAGCGGCAGGCCAAGTCAAACAGCCAGTCGTATTAGGTGGCATGGTGCAACAGCTGTATCAGCAAATGTGCATGCGCGGTAATGCCAATCTCGATTTTTCGAGCATTATTCAGCAATACCTGCCACAAGAGGCATAACGGTAAAGCCAAAGGATGGCTTTAAACACATAAACCCTGTCGTGAATAACAACAAATCCAGACTGAGGGAAAAGATATGATGGATTATCAAAATGCTGCACAGACTTTCGATTTGGAAAGCACTGCAAAACAGATGTTATCAGGTTCACTTGATGCCTTAAATGCTTGTTATGAATGCTGTGATCGACACGCAGATGGCGACAAAATTGCACTGTATTGGCAAGGAAAAGATGGACGAAAAGAGCAATATACCTTCCGTGAATTAAAAGAGTGGTCAAGTCAGTTTGCCAACTTTCTAAAATCACAAGGTGTAAAAGCTGGCGACCGTATTTCAGGTCTATTACCAAGAACACCCGAATTGATCGTGACTATTTTTGCAGCTTGGCGAATTGGTGCTGTCTATCAACCACTATTTACTGCATTTGGCCCAAAAGCGATTGAGCACCGTATTCAGCTTGCACAAAGTAAGCTGGTGGTGACCGATACGGGCAACCGTAGCAAGCTTGATGAAATTGAAAATTGCCCTGCAATTGTGACTGTCGCCGACGCACAAGGTACTCCGCTTAAAGCAGGTGATTTTAATTTTTGGAATGAAGTGAAACAGCAGTCTGATCAATGCGATCTGGTTATGCGTAGCATTCAAGATCCTTTCTTGCTCATGTTTACTTCAGGCACTACAGGTCCTGCTAAACCATTGGAAGTGCCTTTAAAAGCATTGATTGCCTTTGGTCGATATATGCAAGATGCCATTGGTTTAACCGAAGAAGATTCGTTTTGGAATATTGCTGATCCGGGCTGGGCGTATGGTCTCTACTATGCGATTACTGGGCCGTTATTCTTGGGTCACGCTACTTTGTTCTATGAGGGTGGTTTCAGCACAGATAGCCTATGCCAAATTGTGAAAGATTATAAAGTTAATAATTTGGCAGGTGCACCAACGGCTTACCGTATGATGATGGCAGCTGACCCAGCACAAATGGCGCCCTTAAAAGGGCAGTTCCGTGTAGTGAGCAGTGCAGGAGAGCCGTTGAATCCAGAAGTGATTCGCTGGTTTAAACAAGTGCTTGATGCTCCAATTTATGACCATTATGGGCAAACTGAAGTGGGCATGGTGGTGTGTAATCATCATGGCTTAAAGCATGAAATTCATGCCGGTTCAGCAGGTTTCCCAAGTCCGGGCTACCGCGTTGCGATTGTCAATGAACAAGGTGAAGAGCTTCCAGCGGACACCCCAGGAATTTTAGCAGTCGACATTAGCCAGTCTCCAATGATGTGGTTCGGTGGCTATAAAGAAAGTCGTAAATCGCCTTTCGTTGGTCATTACTATTTAACTGGCGACACTGCCGAGCTTCATGCCGATGGCAGCATGAGCTTTGTTGGTCGTAGTGATGATGTAATCACTACATCGGGCTATCGTATTGGGCCTTTCGATGTAGAAAGCGCACTACTCGAACACGATGCTGTAATTGAAGCAGCAGTGATTGGTGTACCTGATCCGGACCGTACCGAAGTGGTTAAGGCCTTCGTAATTTTAGCTGCGGATGCTCAACCTTCCGATACGCTTGCTGAACAACTCAGTCAATTTGTAAAAAAACGACTTTCTGCACATGCTTATCCACGTTTAGTTGAATTTGTGAGTGAATTACCTAAAACTCCAAGTGGCAAAATTCAGCGCTTTTTATTGCGTAATCAAGAAATTGCTAAACAACAAGCTAAAGCAGGGTAAAGGAAATAATAATGCAATTTACCGAAGAACAATTACTCATTCGTGATATGGCGAAAAGTTTCGCCCAAGAACAAATCAAGCCTAATGCCAGTGATTGGGACCGAGATGGAACTTTCCCAAAAGAAACTCTGACTCAAATGGGGCAACTCGGTTTTATGGGTATGCTTGTTTCAGAGCAATGGGGTGGTTCAGACACGGGTAACTTAGCCTATGTACTAGCTCTTGAAGAAGTTGCGGCAGCAGATGGCGCAACCTCAACCATCATGAGTGTACATAACTCGGTTGGTTGTGTGCCTATTTTAAAATTTGGTACCGACGAGCAAAAAGAGCGTTTTTTAAAGCCTTTGGCTCAAGGTGAAATGATCGGCGCTTTTGCCTTAACTGAACCACATACTGGCTCAGATGCGGGAGCTATTAAAACCCGAGCAGTGAAAGATGGTGACGATTACATTTTAAATGGTGCAAAGCAGTTTATTACCTCGGGTAATAATGCCGGCGTCATTATTGTGTTTGCCGTGACCGACCCGAGCGCAGGTAAAAAGGGCATTAGTGCCTTTTTAGTCCCACGCGAAACACCGGGCTATGAAGTGATTCGTGTTGAAGAAAAACTCGGTCTGCATGCTTCAGATACCTGCCAAATTGCGCTGACGGATGTACGCATCCATAAAAGTCTCATGCTGGGTAAAGAAGGTGAAGGTCTGAAAATTGCTCTCGCCAATTTAGAAGGTGGACGTATTGGTATTGCTGCACAAGCAGTCGGTCTAGCACGTGCGGCGCTCGAAGAAGCAACTCGCTATGCCAAAGAGCGTATTACTTTTGGAAAACCAATTTTTGAGCATCAAACTATCGCTTTTCGCCTTGCCAGTATGGCAACTGAAATTGAAGCAGCGAGACAACTGGTTCACTACGCTGCGCGTTTAAAAGAAGCAGGTCAACCGTGTCTCAATGAAGCTTCAATGGCCAAGTTATTTGCTTCAGAAATGACTGAACGCGTATGTTCGAGCGCACTACAAGTATTTGGTGGCTATGGCTATCTCAGAGACTTCCCAATTGAGCGCATCTATCGTGATGCCCGTATCTGTCAAATTTACGAAGGCACAAGTGATATCCAACGTTTAGTGATTGCACGTAGTCTATAAAATCAGAACAAGGAATAAATAATGCAGTGGCAAAGTATTTTATTAGAAAAGCGTAATGGGGTTGGACTGATTACATTAAATCGCCCTCAAGCGCTCAATGCTTTAAACAGCGAATTAATTAGTGAAATTAATCAGGCATTAGATCAGCTCGAAAAAGATCGTGAAATTGGCTGCATCGTATTGGCAGGTTCTGAAAAAGCTTTTGCCGCAGGTGCAGACATTAAAGAAATGGCTGATTTAGCATTTCCTGATATTTATTTAGATGACTTTTTTCATCTTGCAGACCGTATTGCACAGCGCCGTAAACCTCTAATTGCAGCGGTGAGTGGCTATGCATTGGGTGGTGGCTGTGAGTTGGCGCTGATGTGTGACTTTATTTATTGTGCTGATAACGCCAAGTTTGGTTTACCCGAAGTCACTTTAGGTGTGATTCCGGGTATTGGTGGCACACAACGTTTAACCCATGCGATTGGTAAAGCCAAAGCAATGGAAATGTGCCTTACCGCCCGTCAAATGGGCGCTGTAGAAGCAGAACAAAGTGGTTTAGTTGCACGTGTGTTTACTAAAGAAGAATTACTTGAACAAACCTTGCAAGCAGCTGAAAAAATTGCGGCGCGATCTTTAACCGCAAATATGATGCTTAAAGAAACTATCAACCGAGCTTTTGAGGTGAACCTCACTGAAGGCTTACGTTTTGAAAGACGCATGTTCCATTCAATATTTGCAACATCTGACCAAAAAGAAGGAATGCAGGCTTTTGTTGAAAAACGAAAGGCAAATTTTAAAAATCAATAAGAGATCAATAAAATGAATACAGAAAATCACTTAATGATTGAGCAACAAGGTAAGTTGGCCATGATTACCTTAGACCGTGTGACTCATCTCAACGCATTGTCGCTAGATATGATTAAAAGTATTGGCACCCAATTGGAACTGTGGCGAAATGATGCTGCTGTTCAGGCAGTGTTAATTAAGTCAAATAGCCCAAAAGCCTTCTGTGCAGGTGGAGATATCCGCTATCTCTATGACAGTTATAAAAATGGCACGGCCGATTACAAAGGCTACTTTAGTGCCGAATATAAAATGCTAAATATACTGCGTGAATATGAAAAGCCAATCATTGTTGTGCTTGATGGCTATGTATTAGGTGGCGGTTTTGGCTTGGCTCAGGCTTGCCACATTGTGGTGAGCAGTGAAAAGTCCAGATTTGCCATGCCTGAAACAGCGATTGGCTTTTTCCCAGATGTTGGTGCAACTCATTTCCTATCTCGTCTTGATGATATTGGTGTTTATATGGCAATTACGGGTGAGCAGATCAGCAGTAGCGATGCGCTTTACCTCGATTTAATTGACTATCATGTGCCAAGCGAGCAGTTACAAGCGTTGCAAGATGCTCTCGTTGAAGCGCCAAGTTTAAGCAAAGAGGGAATTGAACGCATCATTACCCGATTTATTACTCGCCCTGCCGAAAGTGAACTCAAACAATTGGCAGAAGGTATTCGTAAACACTTCGGATATCAGCATTTAGATGAAATCGAGCAAAGTCTTGAAAATGAACAAGATGAAAGCTTAAAGACTTGGGCAAGTAAGATGCTTAGTATTTTGCAACAGCGCTCATTTATTGCCAAACAAACCAGTTTGAAACTGCAACATTTAGGCCGTGGGCTTTCTTTACCACAGTGTATGCAGCTTGAACGTGATTTACAGGATATTTGGTTTGAGCATGGTGACTTTATTGAAGGTGTCCGCGCTCTCATTGTCGATAAAGACAAACAACCACAGTGGCAAGAACGTAATTCGAAATTTGAACCAATTTTAGAAAAATTGAGCTAAACCGAATTATAAAAACATAAAAAGCTTAAGGAGATAAAGCGAGACCTGAAAATGCTTATGGTCAGGGCTGGTCATAAGCATAAAAAAGATAAAACAAGAAAATCTAAAAAGGATATTACGATGCAATCAATACATGGAAACGGTTCAAATACTAAAAAGTCGTCACATCGATTAGCAGGTATCTCTAGCATGGTCGGCACCACCATTGAGTGGTATGACTTTTTTATTTACGGTGCGGCAGCAGCGCTCATTTTTAATAAGCTATTTTTCCCAAATCTAGACGCACTTACCGGCGTGCTTGCCGCATTCGCAACCTATGCCGTTGGATTTATTGGAAGACCATTAGGCGGCTTAGTCTTTGGTCATTTTGGTGACAAGATTGGCCGTAAATCGATGTTGCTACTGACCTTGATGCTCATGGGGATCCCAACCGTACTGATTGGCTTATTACCGACTTATGAATCAATTGGATATTGGGCCGCGATTGGTTTGGTTGTCTTGCGATTCATTCAAGGTATGGCAATGGGCGGTGAATGGGGCGGTGCTGTACTGATGGCCGTTGAACATGCTCCCGAAGGCGGTAAAGGGTTCTGGGGAAGCTTGCCTCAAGCCAGTACAGGTGGTGGCTTAATGCTAGCCTCAATCGCGTTGGGTCTGGTGTCGTTATTACCTGAAGAAGCACTGTTTAGCTGGGGTTGGCGTTTACCATTTCTTGCCAGTATTATTTTACTGGCAGTAGGTTGGTATATTCGAGTAAAAGTGCCAGAGTCACCAGATTTCGAAAAAGTAAAACAACAGTCTGAAGAAGTCAAAGTTCCTGCTTTACAGGTTTTTAAAAACCATCCAAAGCAACTCATCACCATTATTTTGGCTCGCGCAGCTGAGAATGCATGGTTCTATATTGCCTCAACATTTACATTGGCTTATACCACTGCACAACTTGGAATTCCACGCCAAGACATTTTATTTGCCACCATTTGCGGCGCAGCCGTGATTTTAATTATGACGCCGTTATGTGGACATTTGTCAGATAAAGTCGGCCAACGCAATATGTTTATGTTTGGCCTATGCATACTGGCGCTTTACTGCTATCCATTTTTTACCATGCTCAATACAAAAGATCCGGTATTAGTGTGGACAGCAATTGTTTTAGCAATTGGCGTTGTGTTCCCAATTATGTACGCACCACAAGCTCAGCTTTTTGCCCGTCAATTTCCGGCAGAAATTCGATATAGCGGAATCTCGATTTCGGTACAGTTGGCTGGTGTATTAGGTGGTGGTTTGGCACCGATGATTGCTACTAAATTGTTGAGTGTCGGGCAGGGTAATCCATATCTAATTATGCTTTATATTGGAAGTATGGCTGTAGTCGCAATTATATCGACGTCATTTATGCCTTGTGATAAAAGCTTTGTAGTAGATACGCATCATACAAACCCTAAAAATTTAAATCTTAATACGAATGCTTCAGATCATTCTTGAGCTATTTGGAGAATAAAGGCCTAAGTTTTTCTTAGGCCTTTATTGAGGTAAGCTTAAAATTAAGATAATGACGATATATAGCTGTTGTAGAGATGAGATTGGTTTTTGTACGAATATATTGTATCAGGGGTGAAGTGGCTTTTTTCCAATCAAATGCGTTTTGATTTTTTGTCCAAGTAGATGAACCATTAAACCTAGCATCACAACAACAGAACCAAGCCATTGCCAGTTATTTAAATGTTCATCTAAAAAAATATTGGCAAAAATCATACTAATGACAGGAACCCATAACGAAAGTGGGCTAATCTTGGCTGCTGGATAACGTGTCAGCAAATAAATCCATAAACCATATCCAATAATAGTTGCGAAATAAGCTAAGAAAGCAGCAGCTCCCAAACCACGCCATGTTAAGGCGTGCCAGTCTACAACGACACCTTGCCAACCTGTATCTTGGATAGCGAATAATAAAAACCAAAGAGGAGTAAGAATATTTCCCCAAACGACTAACCCGATTGGATTAATGGACCCCATTCGTTTTATAACAATATTTCCACATGCCCAAGAGAATGCTGAACATAAAACGAGTATCAAGCCTAATAAAGGGATATGACTATGCTGTTGACCTAATGCAATCAGTAATAGTCCTAATGATGCGATAACGATTGCTAGCCATTGATTCCAAGATGCTTGCTCCTTAAGAAGAAATACAGCAATCATCACTGTAAAAAAGGCTTGTGATTGAACAACTAAAGCAACTAGCCCAGTAGGCATACCTGTGGCAATAGCACTAAACATAAAGGCAAATTGAGAAAAGTTGCTAATAAACCCATATGCCAAGAGCCATTTCCATCCGACTTGTGGAATACGAATAAAAAGTAGAGCGGGGATTAGAACTAAAATATAGCGTAAACATCCCAACATCATGGGGCTAATTTCACTCACACCAACTTTCATAAAATAAAAGTTAATACCCCAGATGAACACCACTGCAAAAGCAGCGAGTTTATCTTTCAACAACATGTGCTTATTCCTGAAAAGAGATTTACGACCTATCTAAAAGACAGGTCGTGTAAACGAGAGGAGGTTAGATTTTGTTATGCTTCGCAGGAACGAGAGTATCTAACTTGGGATGTTGATTACGTAATTTAAGTAGTTCCACATAGTCACGAATCATAAAAATGCAGAATAAAATCGCAGCACTAGCAATACCGAACCAGAACGCTTTTTGTAAACTTGGAATGAGGGACATTGCGGCAAAGATACAAACCATACCAATAATGGCAACATAACTGAGGTATGGGAAACACCACATACGAACTTTAATTCGTTCAGGGGCAACACGTTCTAGGTGACGACGTAAACGGATTTGAGAAAGGGCAATGATGATATAAACAAATAAAGCTACCGTACCATAGGACTCGACCAAGAAAGGAAAGATACCCTCAGGTGAAAAATACGAAGCTAAAATGGAAATATAACCAAATAGTGTGCTGAATAAGATGGCACGAACAGGGACTCCATTTTTAGACAATTTAGTTAAGGCACGAGGGGCATCACCATTTTTGGTTAAAGCAAACAACATACGGCTTGCAGCATAAACTCCTGAATTTAGACAACTCAGAACCGCAACTAAAATGACAGCATTCATAATATCTGCAACAAAAGGGATATTGAGTACTTTAAGTGCACTTACATAAGGTGTTGCGATATCGGGGCTGCTCCACGGCACAAGGCATACGACTAAAAAGATTGAGCAAACATAAAAGAGCAATACACGAGTGATGACAGATTGAGTTGCCTTAGCAACAGATTGCTCTGGATTTTTTGTTTCTGCTGCAGCAATTGTGACGATTTCAGCACCAAAATAAAAACCAGTAGCCGCAACTGCACCTGATAACACAGGAACCCAACCATTTGGCATAAAGCCACCATGGTTTAATAATTCACCTAGTCCTGAAGCTTGATGGTTTGGCCAGAAACCAAATAAATATAATGAACAAAGGAAAATAAATACCCCAATTGCTGCAACCTTGATAGATGAAAACCAAAATTCAAATTCACCAAAAGATTTGACAGAGAACAAATTGGTTGCGGTTAATAGAACGAGCAGAACCAGACTCACGATCCATTGGGGAATATCAGGTAACCAGTAAGCGAGAAGTTTAGCCCCAACAATTGCCTCAAGGGCAATCACGATCACCCAAAAATACCAATACATCCAGCCTGTCATAAATCCAGCGAGGCGAGATAAAAATGGTGAATCTTGAAAAGCGTAGCGAGCATAAGCATAAAAGGAACCTGTTACCGGTGAAGCAGTGGCTAACTCCCCCAGCATACGCATCACTAAAATGATTAAGGTACCTGTGATGAGAAATGAAAGAATGGCTGCAGGGCCGGCAGATTGAATCACTACTGAGCTACCGACAAATAGCCCCATACCAATGACACCACCAAGTGCCATCATCTGGACATGGCGTGGCTTCAAGCTACTTTTTAAATCTTGGTTTGAATCTGAATCATACATGGCTAACTCCCCTCATAATTTTTATAACCGTATCGTTAGGCTGATCGTTGAATAACACTTAAAGCATTTCGTCTTTTAAGTAATACCAGCGGTACAACAAGGCTTGCCCCAACCGTCTAAAAGGTCGAAATAAATGTGAAGGTAATGGTGACTGATAAATAGGTAGATCAAATTGTGGGCGTTGAATGCCCATTACTCGTTCTGCAAGACGACGTCCTGCCATTGCTGAAAAAGATACACCATTGCCGCCATAGCCAATTGCATAATAGATAGTTTCATCAGGATTAGGCTGTACAATTCGTGGCATCATGTCATGACTGACATCGACCCAACCCCACCATGAATATGCAATTGGTATACCACGCAAGCTTGGGAATTTGCGATAGAGTCCTTCTTTTAAACGCTCTAGATGTACAGGGTTATTTGCATCGGCTCCTGTTAAAGCACTTCTGCTGCCACACTGTACTGAACCATCAGGCAATAAGCGGTAATAATGGCGTAAAGTGCGAGTATCTGTAATGAACGTTGTACTATGTAGGCCTGCTTCTTTAAGCTCAGCAGCTGTTAACGGACGGGTGACAATAGAATTAGATAAAATTGGCATGATTTTGCCAGACAAGCTTGGATGCAAACCATTAGGTGTATAACCACCTGTTGCTACAGCGACTCGTTTAGCTTTGACCGTGCCATGGGGGGTACGTAGATAGTGAATACCATTACGTGTTTCCCAATCTAATACAGGACTTGAGGTATGTACTTTCGCGCCGGCAGCACGCGCTCTTTTTAAATATCCAAAAGCCAATTTTAAAGGATGTACACCAATACCATCAGGTTCGAGTAACGCACCGGCAGCTTCTTGGTCTCCAACAAATTCTTCGTGAAGTTGTTCGCGGCTTAGCATACGAGTGTTATAACCAAACACATCTTTCATGACTTTGCCTTCGTTTTCTAAAAACGCCAGTTTTTTTGCACGATGAGCAATATATAAATGCCCACCATCTTGTGCATCACATTCAATACCAGTTACCAGATGTTTAAAATAATCAAAACCTTCGCGGATTTCTGCATCTAAACGTTTGGCTATATCTAGTCCCCATTTTTCGATCCACTGTGAACGATATAACCGACCAGAAGCATTTTGACCTTGTCCACCATTTCGGCTTGTACAACCCCATGCACTACGATTTGCTTCAAGAACTAATGGCGCAGTGCCAAATTGTTCTGTAAGAGTTAACGCAGTTGAAAGACCAGTAAAACCGCCACCAATAATGACAATGTCGGCCTCTGTATCACCTGGTAATGGGCCATCATCATCGGGAGGTGTTCCAGCCGTTGCAACCCAGTAGGTTGGTGCGTATTGTTCGTTGCCAGTTACGATCTTATCTGTCAACGGATCAAATTTAGCGTTGTAGGTTTTAAAGCCACGATGAATAGGTTCAGATATTGGATCAACTATTTTGTCTAAAGAAGTTAATTGTTGTACTGATTGATTCATGGGCAGGCTCCTTAAGCGGCTGCTTGCACGGGGCGATTTTTACGGAATGCATTTTTGACTAAAATTTTTCCATCTTTAAAGGTGAAAACATCAACCATGTTGGCTTCAATCTTTCCACCTTCAGGGGTTGATGCTGTAAATGTTGTTTCAGAAATTCCGTATAGCGCATCTTCGCTCAACCAGTGTTTACCATTAAGCCACTGTGCATCAGGAAAACTTTTAAAAGTATTTTCAAATGCTTGACGAACAGCTTCATGCCCTTGAATACGTGTACCGTATACCTCATCACCTGCAACTGTTTCAAAACAACAATCAGGATGCATACAGTCCATGAGTTGCTCTACATCGTGTTTATTCCATGCTGTAGAAAAGTCAGTGATTAGTTGCAAAAGTTGAGCTTGGTTCATCTTTTTAACTCCAAATACATACGAATCTTTTTTGATGATTAAACTGTACGGAAATAGAGCAATTAGCCGTAGTACCAGATTTAATGTTTTGATGGAGCCAGATTTAAATTAATTTAAATATTTAAAATTTATTAATTTTTTATGTTTTTCATATATTGGAATGGGTCTTGCATTTGTATTTGTGATGCCAGATTTCGGTAAATCATAGGTCTTCAGAAGCAAAATGCACCATGTTAAGCATTTGGGCTTCAAAATAGGTCGAGAAATGCACTATGGAAAGAGATCAGTTTGTAACAAGTCCAGTAGTACCAGGTATATGGAACGTATTATTTGCAGAGACTGAGCAAAGTGGACTCAATTTGCAGGGACGAATTTGCCGTATGATGTTTACTGCATTAGTACAAGGTTATCTCAAGCCAGATATGGCTGTTCCATCAAGTCGTTATTTGGCAGATCAACTTGGAGTTGGTCGTAATACTGTGACTATTGCATATCAACAACTCGTAGCTGAACGTATTTTAGAGTCTAGGCAACGTAGTGGACACTTTGTGCATCCCAGCTTCCAAATTGATAGTAGTGAAAGCAAAACGATAAAAACGACATCAAAATCTACAGAATGGGTTTCACGCTTTCGTCTTTGCCCATCAGCACAAAGGCATATTAATAAACCTGCGGATTGGATGAGTTACCCATACCCGTTTATATATGGTCAGCCTGACTTTGAAAGCTTCCCGGCTTCATCTTGGCGTGAGTGTGCTGTTAAAGCTTTATCAGCTAAAGATGCATCGATATGGGCAAGGGATATTACACAACAAGGTGATGATACTTTTCTTATAAATGCAATACGGCAACATATTTTACCGACCCGTGGAATTATGGCCAAAGAAAATGAAATATTACTTACGGTAGGAAGCCAGCATGCATTGTATATGTTGGCAGCACTACTACTTAAAGAACAACAAAGTGTTGGTGTAGAAAACCCTGGCTATCCTGATGCACGAAATATTTTTATGTTGCATACACCAAATATTGTACCATTAGCGGTCGATCATGAAGGCGTTACTCTAACAAATGCTGTGGGCTGTGATTATTTTTATGTGACGCCAGGGCGACAATGCCCAACAGGCATCACCATGTCTCCTTCACGCCGTAAAAAGCTTTTAGAACTGGCGGAGCAGCAAGATAGTATCATTATAGAAGATGAATACGATGCACAGGTTTTGGTTCAAAATACTACGATCCCTGCATTAAAAAGTTTAGATCGGCATGGGAGAGTGGTTTATATCGGGAGCTTATCTAAGCCTCTAGCACCAGGTTTACGCTTAGGATACATCGTAGCAGCCCCAGAACTCATTAATGAGTTGCGTCATTTGCGTCGTCTAATGCTTCGGCACCCCAATGTTTTTAATCAAAGAGTATTTGCCTTTTTTATTGATCAAGGTTATTACCATGGCATGTTACGTCGTCAGTTTCAGCTCCATAAATATCGTGGTGAGCAGTTAATATCAGCATTACACCATCACTTTCCTACATGGAACGTTTACGCATTAAATGGTGGCTCGGCATGTTGGATTGATACCCAAAGTGATATCAATTGTACTGTTTTAGCCCAATACGCAGCTAATGTAGGAGTTTTTATAGAGGCCGGTCAGCCATTTTTTCTAAGTACAGATCACCATCAACATTTTTTAAGGTTAGGCATTGGATCTATTACTGCCGATAAAATTGATGAGGGAATTCAGGCTTTAGATCAGGCAGTTAATGATTATAAGAAATACAATTAAAAAAATTTTTATGAGTCAAACTAATTTTTCGGGTAGTGCTTTTAGTACATTTGAAGCGAAAAAAGAGGTGCAAGTGCTACTTTTTTCTCGCTCCAGCTGTTCAATGTGTACCTAATTGATTATGAACTACACATCAATCAAGCATGCAAACATCGCATAGCCATCAATAACCATGGGTGGGCCTGCACGATGAGCACGAAAACCCGCAGCACGTAATAACCGCTCTACCCCCAGAGGAGAGGTGGTAATGAGTTGTTTTGCGCCTTGTTCCCTTGCAAAGTTGATAGATTCTTGCAGAATTGCAATAGAGACGGGCGATGACACAGCTTGACTAGCTGAAGATGGCGGATTTGAGAAATCTACTGCTGAGAATCTTGATAACTCCCAAATTTCTGGTGAGCAAGGAATAGGCATTCCATTAAGTAATTGAGGAAATATCTCACCAAGTAAATAAGGTTGAGTAGTTGGTAGTAATCTGGCACAACCAATAATATTAGATTCTCTATCTTGAGCGACGACATAGGCGGTATCGACTTTGTCAAACTGATCTAGTTCTTCATTATTAGGACAGTTCAACTCCCAACCTAAATATTCAACAAATACCCTATAGCGGTAATTTTTAAATTTAGTATATAGGCCTTCTGAAAAATTATTTTGAAATCCAGCAATAACATTCATTACAAGTGCTTCCACTTATTTTTCAAGTGACTTTACTTAACAGGTGAGGAAGCGGTAACTGTAAGAATTTACAGGTTTCTAAGAGAAATATGGAGTTAATTTAGCCATTGTTTGGGTTGTATTGATTTGAGCATAAATGAACTGTTCCCAGAACAAAGTATCGATTTTCTTTTCAATTAGTGTTTCAGTAACTTCAAATCCAATATCTGTACCAGATACATCAACAAGCATAATATTGCTTCGAGGCAGTCCAATTCTTTTTATACTCGTGATGCCATTGTACTCAATGAATTCCCAATCCCATCCCGTACTTAAAGCTGGGGTCAGTGATGTTGCCCATTCAGTAAAACCATAATAGAGAATTTGAGAATCTTCAATTTGTGTTGATTCAACAATAGATATGAGGTGTTGGAGCGGATAGTTCATGAGCTGGTTTTCATTCATTCGAATAAAACCATCTGCTGATATTGAGAAATGAGGGGGGATGGTGACCATGCTACCTGTTCAAGTGACTTGAATTGGGGTTCAATGGATAAATAACATAAATTATTGCCAATAAAATACTGTTATGTTTAACAGGTTAAATGTAATTGTATGGCATACACCGTTAAGCTGTTCTTACTAGATAGTTATTCAGCCTTTAAGGCTTACTTATGAAAAAACGAGAATTTTGTAGTTTTAATATGCAAACTGCCTTTTAAAAAATGCTAAGTAGATTGGTGTTGTTATAGATTTTTTAGTGTACATCAAGTCTCATTGTTAAAATAATAATCCTAAGCAAGGTGAGTTGTAATGTAATTGCTTGATTTATTAAATTATTAAAGGTGTATTTAGTTTCTTTACATAATAATTAGTAAAATTATACCGGCTAGATAGTTGATAGAAAATATTGTTTAATTAAATTAATGAAAACTGAATATTAATAATAATTAATAGATCTTCTGATCTTTTTTAAAATACTTATTTTTTGGAATAAAATGCATCCTGTAAAATTTAATTTTTCAAGCATAATCCGCACATGGAATATAACAACCTTAGAGGCTCTCATAAATTTAGTTTGGCTGAATAATTTACGACCATATCTGGCTTAAAAGAGTTGTTAATTAGATGATGAATTCAAAATCTGAAATTGAGAAATCAGATAAATAAAATTAGGTATCTAAAAGCGTTGTTGAAATAAAGGTAAACGAAGAGACCTGCGCTTCAATTGGATTGTTTGAATTCACAATATGCAACTGAACAAAAAATGATTTGTGAATGGAGTCTAATGAGAGTAAATGGAAAATTGGCAAGAGGATTTATTATCAGAATTTCTGATCGTAAAAAATGAATACCAGCTGTTTGAGATCGTTAAATCTACAGCTTCAAAGCTTGGATTTGATTATTGTGCTTATGGTATGCAGTCGCCATTATCTATTGCTGAACCAAAAACGATTATGTTGAATAATTATCCAGAAGCATGGCAAAAGCGTTATTTGGAACAGCATTATGTGAAGATAGATCCAACTGTGCAGCATTGTATGGTATCACTTCAACCTCTTGTCTGGTCGAGCCAATCTGCAAAGACACAAGAAGAAAAAGATTTCTGGGAGGAGGCGCGCTCTTATGGCCTTAATGTCGGTTGGGCTCAATCAAGCCGTGACTTTATTGGAACCAGAGGGATGTTAACACTCGCAAGATCCAGTGACCAATTGTCGGAAAAAGAGCAAAAGGCACAATATACAAATATGTATTGGTTGTCTCAAACAGTACATTCCAGCATTGCTAAAGTTGTAAATGAGATGGAATTCGCTCAGTTTAATCTTTATTTAACGAACCGAGAAAAAGAGGCACTGCGTTGGACTGCTGAAGGTAAAACGTCAGCAGAAATTGCCCAGATTCTAGGGGTGACTGAAAGAACAGTAAATTTTCACCTCGGAAATTCAATGCAGAAGTTAAATGTGAATAATAAAATTTCAGCAGCTATCCGAGCTGTGATGTTAGGACTTTTATAAAGTATACGTATAAATAATACATCTGAATAAAGTAAATGCTTGTAATATTTATATTTTAAATCAATCATTACTATAGCTTATTATAAAAGCTATTTATCTGAGTTTTATTTTAAAATTAAACCGAATGGGAAAATTTAGTTCTATATTATTTTGTTATTCATGATCTTATATGAAAGTCAAAGTTAATTATATTGATTTGTAAAATTATATATTGTTTGTAAGAAATTATAATGTTGAAGTGTGATTTATTTTTAAATGAATAATATAGGTGGATTGTTAATCTATACTTAAATGGCTTATTGCTATAAGAAATTAAATCTCAAAAAATCAAAAACTAAAATATCAATAAAAGAATTATACGAGCTAAGAATTCGCTTATGGATTGAAAGCTTTTAGATACTTGTTTAATACTAAAAAAGTAAAGATAAAAATGAATTTAATTTTTAATCTAATTGCAAAAATAAAAAATAGAAATGAGTAAGACAATTTATAAAAGGTGTCCAGCTTCTCGATTTTTATAAATATAGACCAACCTGTAAGCACTTACAGGTGTAATAAATGGCACCCACACATAAAATATAATGTGAATTTATATTTTAAACAAAAAGTATATTCATTTTTATTAAAAGCCCCGACGAGAAATGTAATTTCTAAATTAGCGAATTTTAAGGGTGCATTATAATTAATCGGAGTAAGTTATGGCTGTAATGGATACGGATAATATCATTGCAACATTGGAATCCCACGCAAATTTAAATGGAAGTAAGGTTGCTTTCGAGTATTTAGGGCGTCAATCGGGTGGTATTCAGTCTCTTACGTATAAAGATTTGAACGCTCGGGTTCAACATCAAGCTCAGGTATTAATGAATCTTGTAGACAGTGGTGATCGCGCTGTGTTGCTGTTTGAGCCTGGGTTGGACTTTATCGTATCGTTCTTTGCTTGCCTAAAAGCTAAAATTATCGCGGTACCCGTCAGCCTACCGTTTAATCGTAATGGTTTTTCTAATATTTTGAATATTATGAATGACTGTGAGCCAAAGATCGTACTCACAACCAAAAAGATTCTTGAGCTATCAGGTCTGATCACATTAAAAGCTCAAAATGAAAGCTTAATATTACATGCCGTTGATGCTGAGCTACAGCGTGATTTGGTACAAAAAGATTTCCCGCTCATTACTGAAGAAGATATCTGCTTCCTGCAATACACTTCGGGATCAACAGGTTGGCCTAAAGGGGTAATTGTTACCCATAAGAATATTATGGCAAATGAAGTCATGATTGCTGAAGCTTTTGGCACACAACCTGAAGATATTGGCCTTACCTGGCTACCTGTTTACCACGATATGGGGTTGATTGGTTCAGTTTTGCAAACTGTGTATGTGGGCCTGACTTGCTATGTCATGTCACCGCTAGACTTCATTCGTAAGCCTCTAAAATGGCTGCAATTTATCAGTGAAAAAGGTGTCACGATTACTGGTGGACCAAACTTTGCTTATGAATTATGTCTGCACCGCATCTCTGATGAGCAGGCTGCATCACTTGATCTGAGTCGTTTACGTGTGCTGTTTAATGGTGCTGAGCCGATCAAAGCTCACGTCATGCAACGTTTCATGGAAAAGTTCAATACCCAGTCGGAACTGAGACTAGATACTTTCTTGCCATGCTATGGATTGGCAGAGGTTACGCTTTTAGTTAGTGGTGTGACTGGTCCTCTCAATGCAATTTCAATCGATCGTGACAAGTTAAATGCCAATCTAATACAGGCCAGTCAAGATCCGACCGCCGTGCAAGTGGTGAGCTGTGGCAAGATCTCGGCACATATTGATTGCCGTATTGTCAATCCGCATACCCGTGAAGAAGTAGCGGCTCATGAAGTTGGTGAAATCTGGCTAGCAGGTGAGAGCGTTACAGCAGGTTACTGGCAGAAGCCAGAGGTCAATCAGGAAACTTTTGCGGCGACTATCATTGATGACGCGGGTCAGCCGAGTCAAGTGCACTACTTGAGAACGGGTGATATGGGTTTTGTCAAAGACGGAGACCTATATGTAACTGGCCGCCTTAAGGATGTGATTATCATCCGTGGCAAGAACTATTACCCGCAAGATATCGAGTGCTCTGTTGAAATGGCACATCCTGCTGTTCGTAAAGGCTGTGTTGCAGCAGTGAATGTTGCTGATTCTGAGGGAGTTACGGTTGTACTTGAGATCAAGAAGAAATCACTAGACAAGACTCTCAATTTTGAAGCCATTAGAACTCAGGTCAAGGAACAAGTGACAGCTGATATTGGCTTACCTGTAGAAGGTGTCTATTTACTGCATCAAGGCCGAATTAACAAAACTACTAGCGGCAAAATTAGAAGAAGAAAAATTAAAGAACAGATCGAACGCGGTCAACTGGTCTGTTTAACCCATCCAAACCGTAGAACGGTGATTGCTCGAAACTATGTCAAAAACGGCTTAGAAGTCATCCGTGATCGTGAGCAGCGGGGGCAGCTGATTCGTTATAGCTCCAATCTTCTCAACTCAATGATCAAGGAACGTGAAGTACGCACGCTGATTTTTAATCGTCTGAAAAGTGCTTTGTTTTAACCCTTACCCTTTAATCATTTGAGTGAAAATCCATGTCACTTACATCCAATTTGCGGCAGTTTCAGTCTGCTGCTCGTCTGGAGCAAATTTTAGGCTCCGTACATGATAACAACAACGATTTTTCTTGGTCCGCTGCCATCGAGCGTGATGAGAAGGAGCAATATCCTCAACGTGCTGTTGATTTTCTGAATGCGGTGGGTATGAACCGTTTCTATGTGCCTTCAGAGCTCGGAGGTCGTATGGAAATTGGTGAAGAGTTGCTATATCTGCATCGCGTGTTGGCACGACGAGATCTAACTATCAATTCGACCTATAGCACGAATGCTTGGTCTGTGATCGTATGGATCGGCGGTAATGCGAATCAATGCCAAAACATTGCTAGCCGAATTTTAAGTGGTGCTGCTCCAGCATTGGCTTATAGCGAGAAAGCGCATGGTGCTGACCTACTATCTAGTGAAGTGACAGCACAGCCTGCCGAGAGTAAATACATCTTAAATGGAGAAAAATGGTCAATCAACCGCGCCACTTTAGGAGACTCTTTAAGCCTGATCGCTAAAACATCGAACGATCGTGGACCACGTAGTTTGAGCGCATTCTGGCTTGATAAGCGTCATATGGCTTCTAAAGGAACATATAGTTTGAACCGCCTGCCAACAGTGGGTATGCGTGGTTTAGATATTAGTGGTATTGGCTTTAACAACGCTGAAATTCACAAAGATGCTTTGATCGGTGAAGAGGGCCAAGGGTTGGAACTTGGACTCAAAACCCTACAGGTAACGCGTGCATATTGCAGTAGTTTCTCGCTGGGGGCTGGCGATACGATGCTACGAATCGCGACCGAGTTTGCTATCGAACGCGAGTTATATAACAAAAAAGTAATAAGCATTCCATTAGTGCGTGAGCAACTTGCTACAGCCTATGCCTATCTATTAGCAGCGGAGGTGTTATCACTCGTTGGCGCGCGCGGATTACACGTTTGTATTAATCAGTTCAGTACATGGTCGCCAATCGTCAAGGTACTGGTGCCTGAGTATGTAGAGTCACTTGCCAAGATCACTTCTTCAGTGCTTGGGTCACGTTTCTTCTTAAGAAATGCATATGCAGATGGAATGTACCAGAAAGCATTCAGAGACCATCTGATTGTTAGTGTGTTTGACGGAAGTAGCACCGTTTGTCTAGACAGTCTGAGTTTCCAGCTCAAATCTGCCAATAAAGGTCGTAGCAAAAAAGCCGACCATCTCAACCAAGTTGAAGCTAAAGCACGCTATCGCCAGTTGTATGACTTACAAGTGGAGACAGACGCTATTGATTTCCGTGGGCTTGAGATTTTCAACCGAGATGGCGATTTGGTGTTGGAGTCACTGGAGACAATCATTGAAATGCTCAACGATGCCGAAGCCACAGTAGGGTTATCTACTGAAATGCTATCTACGCTACGTGAGCATGCAGATCGGCTTCTCGTTGAACAGCGTACATTAGATCAAAAAATTCAGAATTACTTTTCAAGCTCTGAGGAAAGCAAAGAGTTTGAAACGTTGCGTTTTAGTCTCGCTCGAGGCTACGCCGAGCTATTTGCCCGCATTGCTGTGCTGGGTTTCTGGGTCTTTAACCGTCATGGCTTAAGGACTGCTTTAAAGGATGGAGCATGGTTGATCATTTTCCTAAATGCTGCTGAAGGGCAGACATCTCCTCCTATTACGTCATTACGTGAAAGCACATTAGCAGATTTGCTAGACCGAATTTCAACCAACCACATGTTATCTGTTATCGATTTCGCATTGGCACCGCGTGATGCCAAACCAGTTAAAGAGGAGATTACCCCATGAATAAGGATAAAGTTTACTGGAGCGCGATCATTCGTACGCTAGTAGCTAAAGAGATGCGTGTAGAGCCTGAGACGATTGATCCAGAGCAAAAATTTACCAGTTATGGTCTTGATTCGATCGTTGCTTTGTCTGTGTCTGGGGACTTAGAAGATCTGACAAAACTGGAACTTGAGCCGACACTGCTATGGGATTACCCAACAATCAATGCATTGGCTGAATATCTGGTTTCTGAGTTGCAACAGGGAGTTGCTTCATGAATAACATTGCGAGCCTAGAACCAAAAATTCTGTCGCGTCATGCGATTTCTGCAGAACAACTTGGTATTTGGTATATCCAGCGTCTTGAGCCAACTTGCAGTGCCTACAATATGGTGGTGGCTTTTGATGTGAAGGTCAACCAGCCATTAGGCAATAAGCCGATGGAGATTTTGGAAGCAGTGTTACATGATTATCCGTTACTACGTGTAAGCATGCCTGCCAATGATCAGGGTATCGAGCAAATCATTTGGGATCGTGTATATCCTAATATCATTCTCTCTGATGCTCGTCATGTTGAAGCTTCTGATTTGACGAAATTAGTCGAACAGGATACCAAGCAACCATTTGACCTGACTCAGCCACCGTTGTGGCGTATCCATTGTTATGAGCGTGGTCAGAATCACTATGTGATTGCAGTTGTGATTCATCATGCCTTAATGGATTTCTGGTCGATTGGTCTATTGCTGCGTGATGTCTGCAAGCGTTTTGGACTGGTAACAGAGTCAAATGTAGTGAACGGAATCGAGTTCGCTCAATATGCAGATAAGCAGAAGAGCAACGTGATCGGTGATGCTGATGAAAGCTTACTGTTTTGGAAAAATGCGTTAAAGCATGCTCCACATGTGCATAGCATTCCACTTGATTATCCACGTCCAGCTGTGCAACAACATAAAGGTAGCTCGGTAATTTTCCGTGTACCTGAGTCAGTATCGTCTGGTCTTGTAAACTTGGCGAAAGATTATGAAATTACCTTGTTCGGTCTTGTATTATCGGGCTTCTATATCCTGCTGAACAAACTATCGAATGAAAATAATCTAGTCGTTGCCACAGCAGTAGCAGGTCGACTTGAACGCTCTTTGCGCAATGCACTAGGACAGTTTGTCAATACAATTGCTCTTAACATAGACATCGATGCTGATCAGACTTTACGTCAATTTACACAGCAGGTGCAGGAACAATTAAAACAGAGTCTTAAACATCAAAAAGTTGCTTTTTCCAGAGTGGTTGAAGCTGTTTCACCAAAGCGTGATGGCAGTATCAACCCATTGGCTCAAGTTGGAATGTTTTGGGAGCGTCTAGGTGGTTTGGATGAGTTTAAAGAATTACTCTTACCAATCCAGAATCCAGCTACTTTAGCTGGTCAAGACTTGACGCTAGGAAGCTTTCCAGTCCGCCAACAAGAAGGCCAACTAGATATTATGCTAGAAATGGGCGGTGAATATCAGGGTGAACTGGTTGGTGTACTGAAATATAACTCTGAAATATTTTCTGCGGAGTCTGCCGAGAATATGGTGCAACTACTGCAAGTTGTACTATCGGAAATGGTGGCTCATCCTGAACGTAAGATCGTTGAGTTAGATATCGCACCTGATTATGCGAATGGCATTCAGCTAGGCTATCTATCTGGTCAGGTGACTGATTATCCTCGACATGATCTACTGGGAATGATTCTGAAGCAGATCGATGAGCGTGGTGACAATCATGCTATGACTTCTAGAGATCATGCTGTCAGCTATCATGAGTTAGGTCAGCATATTGCTGGGATTGCTGAATATTTACGTGCACATGGTATTACCAATGGGGATCGTGTAGGTCTGATGGTAGACCGCACTGTGCTATTGCCCGCGGCAGTCCTCGGAATCTGGGCGGCAGGAGCAGCATATGTACCGTTGGATCCTAGTTTCCCAAGAGAACGTCTGCATAACATCGTAGAAGATGCTGAACCTAAAGTCATCTTGACCCAAACTGACTTGATGGATGCTCTTACAGTCTCTGTACCACGTCTAGATATCAATCAAGCTGGTGTTATTCCCCTTGAGCAAGTACGTGAGACGCTTGCCTTTGGTGATACCGCTTATGTGATGTACACCTCAGGTTCGACAGGTAAGCCTAAAGGCGTGCGTATTGGGCATCCTTCAATAGCTAATTTCTTGTTGTCTGTGAACGATAGGCTTCACGCAACTGCTGATATGCAGTTATTAGCGATCACTACTTATGCGTTTGATATTTCTGTTGTTGAACTATTGATTCCACTGATGTACGGCGGTGTGGTGCATGTGTGCCCACGTGAGATATCTCTAGATGGTAACCTGCTGGTTGAGTATATGCAGGCGAAGTCGATCAATGTTATGCAGGCAACGCCGTCCTCTTGGAAAATGCTCTTGGACAGTGAGTGGAAAGGTATCCCACATCTAACTGCACTTAGCGGAGGCGAAGCGCTAGATCCTGTACTCGCAGAAAAACTACTGAGCAAAGTCAGCTGCCTTTGGAATGTCTATGGCCCGACCGAGACAACTGTGTGGTCCAGTGCAGCCCACATCACCGATGCCAAATATATTGATTTAGGCGAACCAATGGCGAACACCCAGCTTTATGTTCTTGACGAACAGCAGCGATTGGTTCCACGAGGCGTTATGGGAGAGCTCTGGATTGGAGGCGAGGGTCTTGCAGTCGATTACTGGCATCGACCTGAGTTGACAGATGCACAATTTAGAACTTTACCATCCCTACCAAATGCTGGTCGACTCTATCGCACCGGAGATAAAGTCTGTCTGCGAATGGATGGACGTTTGACTCATCATGGACGTTTGGATTTTCAGGTCAAAATCCGTGGATTCCGTATTGAGCTAGGCGAAATCGAGAATGTTCTCAAACAGATCGATGGTATTACAGATGCAGTAGTCTTGGTTAAGACCACAGCCGACAATGATCAGAAGCTGGTGGCTTATGTGACCGGACATGACATTGAAATGGCTGGTCTAAAAAAGACTCTGCAAATCCATCTTCCGGCTTATATGGTGCCAAGTACGTTTATCCGATTGGATGAGTTTCCAATGACGGCTAACAATAAGTTAGATCGTAAAGCATTCCCTGAGCCAGTGTTTGAGCAGAACAACGATTATGTTGCTCCACGCGATTCGATCGAAATCGAGTTATGTACTACCTTTGAGCAGATTTTGTCAGTCAAGCGAGTTGGTATACATGATGATTTCTTTGAATTAGGTGGGCATTCATTACTGGCTGTGAAACTTGTCAATCATCTCAAGAAGGTATTTGGTACCGAATTATCAGTTACTTTACTTGCACAGTACTCAACTGTTGAGAGTTTGGGGGAGATCATCCGTGAAAATAAAGAAATCAAACCTTCAATCGTAATCGAACTGCGCCGCGGAACTTATGAACAGCCGCTATGGCTCTTCCATCCGATTGGTGGCAGTACCTTCTGTTATATGGAACTCTCGCGTCATCTCAACCCGAACCGTACTTTACGTGCTATTCAATCTCCGGGTCTGATTGAAGCAGATGCTGCTGAAGTAGCGATTGAAGAAATGGCGACACTCTATATTGCTGAAATGCAAAAAATGCAGCCTCAAGGGCCTTATTTCCTCGGTGGTTGGTGTTTTGGCGGTGCGATTGCATACGAGATCAGTCGTCAGTTGCGTCAAATGGGACAACAGGTCACAGGGATTGTCATGATCGATACACGTGCTCCAATTCCAGAGAATGTGCCTGAAGATGCTGATGATGCCATGCTTTTGTCTTGGTTTGCTCGTGATTTGGCTGTGCCTTATGGCAAAAAGCTGACGATATCAGCGCAATACTTGCGTGAATTGAGTCCAGATCACATGTTTGATCATGTGCTTAAAGAAGCTAAGGCCATCAATGTCATACCTCTGGATGCTAACCCATCAGATTTCCGACTTTACTTTGATACCTATTTGGCTAATGGCGTCGCACTTCAAACCTATTTCCCAGAGCCTGAAGATTTTCCGATCCTCTTGGTTAAAGCCAAAGATGAGTCTGAAGATTTTGGGGAAAGTCTCGGCTGGGATCATTTGATCAAAGATACGCTTACACAAGTGGATCTACCTGGTGACCATTCATCGATTATGTTCGCTGAGAACGTTGCGGCTGTGGCCAAAGCAATTGATCAGATGTACCCAATTCCTGCATAAGAAATACAAGAAGGTAGAACCACTATGGTGACCATAGAACATGCTTTCCTTATACCGGCCGAGATTGATAAGGTTTTTAAATATCTTGCAAACCCGGGCAATGATGCAAGCTGGCAATTGTCATGTAAGCATTCAGAGCTACTAGACACTACTCCGCGTGTGGGCAGCAAGTATGAACTTAATTTGAGCTTTGCTAGTCGTGAGTTGGCCTTTAAAGGTGAAATTACACATCTGGTACCGAACGAATTGTACGCCTTCCAAGTGTTAGAAGGACCGTTTTATTATAAAGGTACTTATCGCTTCAAACCGCATCCAGAAGGTACATGGATTGAATGGTTGTTTGAGGCAGAGCCGGGCGGCTTTTTTGGTGTATTTCCTAATGCACTGCTAAAAAAAATGGTTCTTGCCCAGTTCAAGAAAGATCTTGCTAATCTTCAGGCGCTAGCTCAGAAGGGTGGAACCTATGAGGCTGTGAGTACGCAAACGCAAGAGATTGAAGAGCCATTGGTAGAAGTCAAAAAACCATTGCAGGAGATAGAAGAACCATCGCCAGAGATCAAAAAACCATTGAAGGAGATCAAAGAATCATCGCAAGAGATCGAAAAACCAGTTCAAAAGACTCATCTAGTGATGGAGCAATATGCGCGATGGATTCTTAGCCATCGCCGTATTGTACTGACGGTGGTCATGCTTTTGACGATTGCCTTGGCATACCTTGCATCTGGTGTAAAAATTATTATTGATCCAGGCGCACTTGCACCGAATGGGCATCCTTATATCACCTCGACCAAGCTGATCGAAAAAAAATTCGGCTCCAAGTATATGGTTGTGATCGGTATTACACCGAAGCAAGGTGATATTTATCAGCCGCAAGTGTTGGAAAAAGTCAAACGAATTACCGAAGAAGTGGACAACGCCCCCGGCGTTGTTCGATCAACTATGATGAGTTTGGCTGCACGTCAAGCGAAAGGGATCATGGCTAATTCGGAAGGGTTTGATGCCAAAAAATTATTGCCGACCAGTTCAGTCACTCAGGATGATATCGATCAACTGAAAAAAGTGTTGGCAATGAATCCAACTTATATGAATTCAGTGGTGTCTAAAGATCAAAGAACTGCTGCAATTTTGCTTGAGCTTGAGGAAAGTCCAGAGGGCTTCCAGAAGATGATGGCTCCGATCAACAAAATTGTAGAAAGCGAACAATCTAAAGATATGACGCTCAGTGTCGGCGGTAATCCTGTCTATCTGGATAAAGCTGAAGATTACTCTAAGCGTATCAATATTTTGTTCCCGATTGCCGTATTGGTGATTGGATTGTTGCACTTTGAAGCATTCCGCAGTAAGCAGGGCTTGATTCTGCCACTCGTTACAGCTTTGTTGGCTGTGGCATGGGGTATGGGCATGATGGGGCTGTTCAAACAGCCGATGGATATCTTTAACTCGCCTACACCAATTTTGATTCTGGCTATTGCAGCAGGGCATGCCGTGCAGTTGCTCAAACGCTACTATGAAGATTTTGATCGTCTGATTGCTCAAGGGATGGAACCTAAAGCTGCCAATAGCGAAGCTGTGGTGCAGTCTTTAGTTCGTGTTGGTCCAGTTATGGTGCTGGCTGGCGGAATTGCGGCGGCTGGATTCTTCTCTCTGTTGACCTTCAATATTCCGACTATTCGTTCATTCGGTATTTTTACTGGAATCGGGATCATCAGTACGCTGATCATTGAGATGACTTTTATTCCAGCACTACGCTCAATGTTGCCACCGCCTTCGGTTACGAAGGTCAAACGCAAAGGGCTACCGATCTGGGATTGGATTCCAAATCGTATTGGCGATGCCATTTTGTCAGTTCGTCCACGAATGATATTAATGACTGCAATTGCGACAATTGGTGTCTTTCTTGCGATCGGCACGAGCCGTATTGTGGTAGATAACGATAGTCGGAATTTCTTCTCTCGTGACCTACCGATGCAGCAGGATGACAGGTTCTTGAATCAGTCACTTGGTGGCACAAACAGCCTTTATATTATGGTCGATACGAAGGTCCGTGACGGTATTGAAAACCCAGAGATCCTAAAAGCGATTGATAATACAGAGAAGTTCGCGAATTCAATTCCAGAGGTTGGTAAAACAATCTCTATCGTGGACTATATCAAAAGGATGAATCAGGCAATGAATGCCGATCAGCCACAGGCATTTCAGGTTCCTGCAACCAAAGATGTTGTTGCTCAATATCTGCTGTTGTATTCAATGTCTGGTGAGCCGACTGATTTTGAATCCTACATTGATACTACTCAGCGCTATGCCAAGATCACGATTCTTATGAAAACGGGTAGCAACCACCGTATCAAAGAAATCCTTGAATCGCTAAAAACGTATATGGCGGCTCAATTGGGGGACAAGGCTGTAGTGAGTTTTGGTGGTGACGTGACGCAAACCATTGCTTTGACTGAAACAATGGTTCACGGCAAGCTTATGAACATTCTACAAATTTCATTTGCCGTATTCTTTATTTCAGCACTGGTCTTCCGTTCGATTTCAGCTGGACTGATTGTTCTGACACCACTTTTGTTCTCAATTCTTGCCATCTTTGGTGTGATGGGCTGGCTCGACATTCCGCTCAATATTCCAAACTCCCTTATCTCGGCCATGGCTGTAGGTATTGGTGCGGATTACGCAATTTATTTCCTCTATCGTTTGCGTGAAATCTTGCGCGAAGAAGGTGGAGATATCAAAGATGCTATTCGTAAAACATTAAGTACTGCTGGTAAAGCTTCTCTTTTTGTCGCGACTGCGGTCGCTGGCGGGTATGGCGTATTGTCGTTGTCCCAAGGCTTCCACGTACATCAATGGCTGGCGATGTTTATTGTGATTGCGATGCTATTCAGTGTGTTTGCAACCTTAATTATGGTACCTACAATGATTCTAATATTAAAACCTCGTTTCATCTTTTCCTCAAATAAGAAGAGCATCCCTGTTGCACAAACTGTCGTGACAAGCCTTTTGTTGGGTACTGCGCTCACCTTTTCATTACCTAAAACATCTCATGCAGATGAAGTTCAAGACATTGTTAATCGTAGTGATGATGCCTCTAAATTTCTGACCTCAAGTGCTAGTGCCAAATTTATTTTGACTTCTAAAAATGGTGAGCAACGTGTGCGCTTGACTAAAAATATGACCAAGCTTGCTGGAAATACTCAGAACAATATGCGTTTGACCGAGTTCATCTCGCCTGCAGATGTACAGGGAACCACGACGCTATTGATTGAGAACTCAAAAGGCAGTGATAGCATGTTTGTCTATTTGCCTGCATTGAAAAAAGTACGTCGTCTTGCCTCAGCGAATAAGGGGGATGCTTTTATTGGTACGGACTTTAGTTATGGTGATGTACTTGGCTATAAGCTAAGTGACTGGAAGTACACCAAACTTGCAGATAGCAAATTTAATGGCAAAGATTGCTACATGATCGAAGCAACGCCAATTAATAATACGGTGAAGAGTGACTTTGGTTATAGCAAACGTCGCATGTGCATTCTCAAAGACAACTTTGTTACAGCAACCATTGATATATGGGACACAGCAGGCAAACCGTTAAAGCATATTGAGTTCACGGATATCCGTCCTTATGGCAAAGTGAAACCAAGATGGCAAGCCATGAAATCTATGGCGAAGAATCTGCAAACTCAGCATATGACACAAGTGATCGTTAATGATTTTGTCGCAGAGAAAACTTTATCCGATAAGATTTTCTCACCGCAGAGTCTTGAAAAATGACGCAAGGTGCCTATTGGGTATTTGCATGCTGCAGTAGCTTTATGCTGCTGCAGCATGCTTATGCAGATGACAGCGAAATGAGTTTTGTAAGCCAGAACTCAGCCAGACTCGATGTCTGGTCATCAGATCGTGATTTAAGTTCGTTAAAAAACATTGGGCAAGCAAGTTTCTGGTCCAATGGTACGCTCAAGTTTAACCCTGAGTTTAAGATCCATTACGACATAAATATTGGAGACGAAACGAACCATACTGTAAACCCAGATCAGGTGAGTAAGGTGAATCGCAACTTACGTGAGTTGTACGCCTCTTACAACTGGGACCAGACCGTCTATGTCGATGTTGGTCGTCAGATTGTCGTGTGGGGGAGAGCTGATGGGATTAATCCAACAGATAATCTATCGCCCCGTGACTATACGCGCCTAGTACCAGATGAGACAGATCAACGTCTTGGAAATGATGCACTTAAATTGACATATATTCCTGAATCTGGAACTAATAAATGGACTGCATTGTGGTATCCGCGTAGTCGTTCAGATGTGATTCCATTGCGTCAGATTGCTGGTGTTCAATATGACATAGACCGTAAGAGCCGACCTGCATTTGCAGTGCGCTGGGATTATTCTGTAGATGGCTTAGATGTTGGTGCATCATATTTCTCGGGTTTGGACCATATGCCCGATCTGTCACTGCAGTCGTTATCTCCAACAGGAGCAACTTTACAACTGAAAAATAATCCTATGACCGTCTATGGATTTGATTTCAGTTATAACTATAACGATATCGTATGGCGAGGTGAAGCAGCCTATACCCACACTGATTCAGAAGGTAGTGAAGATCTTACGCACAAAAAAAATAATCTGACTGTAGTCATCGGTCCAGAATTAGCATTGAAGAATTCCACCGTGAGTTTAGTAGGTGTCTATAAACATACGGAGGACTTAAGATCTGCCGATAGTCTAACAAATCCATTATTGAGAGAAGTTTACCGTTATCAGCAAACCATCAGTAACCAATATGAGCGTGATCAATATGGAGCTATGCTGCGCTATGCACTTAACCTCCTGAATGACAATCTAAAGTTAGAAGTAACAGGTTTCTACTTTGCACCAGAGCCCAATGAGATGTTGAGAGTTCGTATTAATTACAACCTTAATGATCACTGGCAATTGAATGCAGGTGGTGATCGGTTCTGGGGCAGAAATGATACGGTGTTAGGACAATTTAGAGATAACAGTCTGGTATATGTCCAGGTTCGATATAACTTTTAAGATAATTCGCTCCAAAACAATGCTGGAGTTTGCAGTCCCTAATTAAGGTGATTTATGAATAATTTAAATAATGCAAAAAAAGATAATTTTTCACGGAAGACCATATTAGTAACAGGTGCAGCAGGTTTTATTGGCAGTAGATTGATCGTTGAACTTCTACGAGATGGTCATCAGGTGGTTGCCGCACTGCGTAATGCGGCAACTAAGAAAGAAAAGCTATTAGGTTTCATTGCAACACAAGGGCTGACAGATCCATCTATTTCTTTTGTTGAATATGATTTAAGTCATGACTTTAAGTTGGACTCTCTACTAACGGATACTCAAAAAAAGATCCATGTTGTTTATCATCTTGCAGCATCATTTAATTGGGGCATTAGCAAAGCTGAAGCTCAGCGTACGAATGTTAAATCAGGACTTGCTCTGATTGAATGGGCTGCGACATTGAAGCAGCTTGAGCGATTTATCTGGATTGGTGGATATCGAGTCGCTACTCCACCGCAAGAGTCTGCTGATGATTTGTATTATAAATATGGTGGTTACGAAGCTTCGAAAATTTTAGGGCATCAGGCTTTTATTGAGACATGTAAGCGTTTAAATGTGCCATGGACCGCAATAAATCCGGCGACAGTCATTGATGGTTTTTATACTTATGGTGATATGCAATATATTGGTATTGCCGAAATGATTGATAAGTTATATCAAGGACGTCTGCTGGCGCTGCCTGGAGGGAGTGATACATTCCTGCCACTGTGCAATATGCAATATATCGTGAGCTTTCTCATCCGAACGATATCTTTTCCTGAGACTATTGCTCAAGAGTATGTGTTACTTGATCCTGCGACACCTAAATGTCATCGTCTAGTTCACCTAGCTGCCGAGCACTTAGGGGTTAGCGCACCACATTTGCAAATACCTAAAGTTCTGCTCGAGAAATTACCCGAGGTATTGCTTGGTGGCTCAAAAGAGCAGCTCGCTTTCATTTCTAATGAAAACTATCATGTCACTGAAACAGAAAAGATAGCTGTTAAGATGGGTATCGCAGACCTAATCAATACCAGTCCTTATTTTTCTCGTTGGATTGATCGTCTGGTCCTTACACGTTTTGGTCGTATGCAAGCTCCAACGCCTAACTGTTTCAGCTATCAGAATCGATATTGGATAGAAATCTATACTAAACAACCAGTTGGTTCAGAAAAATCTTCTGCATTATTTTTACACGGTATTCCATTCGATAGCACATGTTGGCTCCCAATAATTAATAAAATCACCTATGATCAGGTCGCTATGATGGACCTACCTGGACTTGGGCGTTCAGGTAGTTACGAGGTGATGGAAGATAACAATCATCAGTTTATTGATAATGCTGCAAAGCTTTTAGCACCAAATAGTGTTGTTATTGCTCACTCGTTAGGATGTTTATTTGCATTGAGTCTTGCACAGAAATATCCAAATAAAGTTGCACGTCTTATCCTTATATCGCCTTATTTCGTGCAGGCACAGGCCGCAAAAATATTTCAAATACAAACGATCTCTAATCTAATTTTCCGTTTTGTATCGAAAGATAAAATTGCTAAAAATCTGCATCCAGATGGACAAAAAAATCTATCTGTTGGTTATGCGATGGATTCATTACACCGGGTGTCGGTAGCCAAGCATATTAGTGAGTATATGCATCGTATTAGTTTGCCTCAGCAGAGAGTATCTCAAACAGCTTTGTTAAACGAGCTTGGCTCTAAAGTTGAAATCATTGTTGGAGAGAAGGATCCAATTGTTACTACAATAAGTCCTAATATTCCTGTACATATCATTGCTGGCGCAGGCCATAATCCGCACGTTACCCATGTAGAAGCGGTTTATGATTATCTCACACCAGTTCTAACCAAATATATCAGCACCACAGTACAGCTCAGTGATGTCTGATATTTCCAAAGTACAGGTTTATGTCTGCCCGGTTTCACGCGTGCCACAAAACCATCTCATATTGAGTCATTATCTCAGCTTTCTCAATGCGGCAGAAAAGTTGAGATATGATCAATATCATCCTCATGCTGCACGACTTTTCTTAATCTCTCGTGTCTTAACGAAGTCTGTTTTAGCAGATAAGTTGGGTATTTCACCCTATGAGGTCATCATTCAATTACAACCTAACGGCAAACCTTTTATACAAGGTAGTAAAGCTATTTATTTTAATCTTAGTCATTCAGCAGATGTTATTGTTCTTGCGATGACTGAAAAAGGAGAAATAGGAGTTGATGTTGAACGGCTGGACCGTGGGTTCGATTGGATGCGTGTCGATAGCGTCTTAGCGCCAAGTGAAATTGAATGGATTCAGGAAAATGAAAGGATTGATCCATCCAGTGTATATCAGCGTTTTTTTCAAATATGGACCTTAAAAGAATCCTATATTAAATGTACTGGCGAAGGAATGAGTCGTCATTTAAAGAAGCTCAACTTTCATGTGTTAGCTGAACATATAGATTTTCTCGATTCAACTCGTGATATTCAAAAGACAGAAGAATATTATTTCCAAAGCTATGTCTATGATCATAACTTTATCTTTTCAATCTGTTTACAGCAGCTTCTTGCCCAAGAAAGATTTGATCTGGATTGTTTTCAATTAGTGCCATGTATATCTACACATCGAATAACGCCAGTACCCTGCAAATATAACTAGATTAACTCGATACAATTACTTATTTAAAAATCTGAGTCTATTAATGAAATATTCGGCCTTGAGCTGAGCTATTCTCAGAATATACTGTGAATTGATAGAACGTAAAATCATCGACCAATAAAAAGAAAAAAGCCCCAGTCTTTCGACTAGGGCCTTTTAAATTTGGAGCGGGAAACGAGACTCGAACTCGCGACCCCAACCTTGGCAAGGTTAT
>ERZ501024.50-NODE-50-length-58225-cov-12.091181_pt1 | contig 58225 bp, 69 predicted proteins | sample MGYA00248893_ERZ501024 | MGnify/ENA primary metagenome ERZ501024 (study PRJEB25958, sample SAMN03398501) | human skin metagenome | study: EMG produced TPA metagenomics assembly of the Human Skin Microbiome Metagenome (human skin metagenome) data set. | reverse complement strand
CGATCAATCAGTAAAAATCCACACAAGTTGTTCTTCATATTCTCTTAATGATCTTTCTGCTCTTCGTCAGAGACAGAATTAACGCAAATAAGAACCACCACCTTCACCCTTTAGTGAAGATCTTTGTCTTAATCGCGTCGGGATGCAGCGTATTCTATACAGTTTTTAAAACCTTGCAACCCCTATTTTATCACCCTCTTAACGAGTGTCTATTTTTTAAACTAAAAAGTAATTTTAAACTTTTAAATCTAACTCACCTTAAATAGCTCTTAACCAGATTTCCTTTAACTCAAAATAAAGTAGCAATCAATTTAGTGAGTAGTGACCGTTTCCTTATTATTAAAAAACTATTTTCTTAATTTCTTACTTAATTATAGCTAATAGTCATTAGGAAATAGCTTTTTACAGCTGATTTTTGTCACAGTTTTACATTTCTCTCTCGCCAATATACATGAAAGTATGTAGCCGCCTTATACTTTTATATAGGACCTTTTAATTGTTATGAGTATTTAATTTTTTATCTCCTTTATCGCCTGAGTTTTATTCTATGGATATACCAGTAGCTTTTGTATAAGTTTTGACTTACACATATCTAGTATATTGGTTATTTATTAGTTTTGACTTCCTTACTTACAGCATACTGTTAATCCAAACTGAATAATTAATAAATTTTATTTTCAATCCCAAGTTTTTTAATCTACTTTAATTTATAAATACAACTGTTTTAATCTGATTTAATTATTAATTAAACTAAATTAGTCGGAATTATAAAATTCTTAATCTAACCATTTTAGTAAACTTTACTTTTATTAAATAAAAAATTATTTTTTATTTTCAAGTTATTGATTTATAATTATTTAATAATATATTTTTATTTTAAATGTTTTAAGTATTTATTTTTTGTTTTTATTTGGTTAATAATATAGATAGGTATTTAAATAGGCTTATTTCTATGAGCTTAACTCCCAAAAATTTTAACCAGCGTATAGTTAGAGAAATTACACTCATTTTAATAATCAAGGTTGTAATTTTAATTACTATTAAGAATATCTGGTTCGATTCCCCAACAATTCCCAAGAACTTTGACACTCAAGTTGCCGAGCATATTGCCGGTACTCCCTCTCAATTTAAGGAGACACGTTGATGATTTCAGAAAGCGTGGTCGATCTCTCGCGGTTTCAGTTTGCCATGACCGCGTTGTATCATTTTATATTTGTACCTCTTACTCTTGGTTTAGCTTTTATTCTTGCCATTATGGAAACCACCTATGTGATTTCTGGCAAAGAAATTTATAAGGATATGACCAAATTCTGGGGAAAACTTTTTGGTATTAACTTTGCCTTAGGTGTAACGACAGGCTTAACCATGGAGTTCCAGTTTGGTACAAACTGGGCGTACTATTCACATTATGTCGGTGATATTTTTGGTGCGCCACTTGCTATTGAAGGTCTGATGGCATTTTTTCTTGAATCGACGTTTATCGGTCTGTTTTTCTTCGGCTGGGACCGACTTTCCAAAGTTCAGCATTTGAGCGTGACCTGGCTGGTGGCGCTCGGTTCCAACATGTCGGCACTTTGGATTTTAGTCGCCAATGGCTGGATGCAGAACCCGGTAGGCGCAGCGTTCAACTTTGAAACCATGCGTATGGAGCTGGTTGATTTCGGCGCACTAATTTTCAACCCCGTAGCCCAGGTTAAGTTTGTTCATACCGTATCGTCAGGTTATGTGACTGGTGCCGTTTTCGTTTTAGCCATTTCAAGCTACTACTTGCTCAAAAAACGTGATCTGCCTTTTGCACGGCGCTCTTTCGCCATTGCTGCAATCTTTGGTCTAGCCTCTACACTTTCAGTGATTCTGCTTGGCGATGAGTCAGGTTATGAACTTGGCGATGTACAAAAAACCAAATTAGCTGCAATTGAAGCAGAATGGGAAACTCATCCGGCACCTGCTCCATTTACACTATTTGGTATTCCAAATCAGGAAGAAGAGCGTACTGACTATGCCATCAAAATTCCATATGTGATGGGTATTATTGCAACACGTTCTCTTGATAAAGAAGTAACAGGTCTGAAGGATCTTATGGTTCAACATGAGCTTCGTATCCGTAATGGTATGACTGCATATGCCGAACTTGAAAAACTTCGTGCGGGCGATCGTTCTCCAGAACTCATGGCTTCATTTACAGAAAACCAGAAAGACTTGGGTTACGGACTACTTCTGAAAAAATATTCACCCAATATTGTAGATGCTTCTGAAGAGCACATCAAAGCAGCAACGAAGGATACAATCCCCAACGTTACTGCCCTGTTCTTCTCGTTCCGTGCCATGGTTGCATCAGGTTTCCTCATGCTGCTTCTGTTTATTCTTGCAACTTATGCAGTGGCTAAACGCAATGCAGAAAACAAACCTTGGTTGCTTAAGTTTGCTCTTTACGGCCTGCCATTGCCTTGGATTGCTACACAAACTGGCTGGTATGTGGCTGAAGGTGGCCGTCAACCATGGACAATTGGTGAAGTTCTACCTACACACCTCTCTGCTTCAAGCTTAAGCACTGGAGACATATGGGGTTCAATCCTGGCACTTGCAGCATTCTATACCGTACTTTTAATTATCGAAATGTACTTGATGATTAAATTTGCTCGCTTAGGCCCAAGTTCTTTACATACTGGCAAATACTATTTTGAAAAATCAAATGCCGAGCAAGATGATATTGTTCTTCCACAACACGCATCTGGAGAGGTCCAATCATGATTGAATACGAACTCCTCAAAATAATCTGGTGGGTTTTGGTTGGTGTGCTGCTGATTGGCTTTGCCCTCACCGATGGCTTTGATATGGGCTCCATGGCAATTATGCCATTTGTAGGCAAAAATGATGAAGAACGTCGTGCAGCAATCAATACCATTGCTCCTCACTGGGACGGCAATCAGGTCTGGTTCATTACAGCTGGCGGTGCACTCTTTGCTGCATGGCCAATGGTATATGCAACAGCCTTCTCCGGCATGTACTGGGCATTATTACTCGTACTGTTCGCTCTTTTCTTAAGACCTGTTGGTTTTGACTATCGCTCTAAACTTGAGAATAAAAAATGGCGTAACTCTTGGGACTGGGGTTTGGCTGTTGGTGGTGCAGTTCCTGCTTTAGTTTTCGGTGTTGCCTTCGGTAATATGTTTCTGGGCGTACCATTTACTTTAGATGAAACCGTACGTTCAACTTATACTGGTAGCTTCTTTGCACTACTTAACCCATTTGCACTGGTTTGCGGTATCGTCAGCTTATCTATGCTAAGTGCGCATGGCGGTGCCTGGTTAATGCTTCGTACCGATGGCGACTTGCATGCACGCTCTGCTAAAGCAACTCAATTGATGGGCGTGGTATTCTTAGTCTGCTTCTTGGGCGCTGGAGCATGGTTATATTTCGGTAATATTGAAGGCTATACTTTAGCTCAACCATTTAACACTAACGCTGTAGCAAATCCTCTTGCCAAAGAAGTAATTACCAATAGCAACCATGGCTGGATGAATAACTACTCAACTTATCCAATCACCATGATGGCACCGATCATGGCAATTCTGGGAAGCCTAATTGTGATTGCAGCTGCTGCGAAAGCCAAAGCCGGTTTAAGCTTCCTGGGCACATCTTTGATGGTGATTGGTGCAATTTTAACAGCTGGTTTTGCGTTGTTCCCATTCCTTATGCCTTCAAGCATCAACCCTGTCGCTAGCTTGACCATGTGGGATGCAGTATCAAGTAAAAATACACTCACTGTAATGACTGTTGCAGCCTGTATTTTTGTTCCAATTATTTTGTGTTACACCACCTGGTGTTATTACAAAATGTGGGGCGTGATTACCAACAAACACATCAAAGCCAATTCACACAGCTTGTACTAGGTTTTATCAGGAGAATGCTTATGTGGTATTTCGCGTGGATTTTAGGAATCTTGATGGCCTGTTTTGCAGGTGTGCTCAGCGCGCTCTATATCGAACATCATCAAAATCTGGATGAGGAGTAATAGCATGGCTGTAGTAATGACAACATCAATGAGGCTTACCGTTCATCGTTTGATTATGGCTGTTTCTTTCCTGTTGGCATTGCCACTTGCAGCCATTATGCTGATCCATCCTGCACTTATGCTGGATCAGCATGGTCAGTATAACCATCGTATGATCATGCTGATTATGCTAGGAATTTCAGGGGGGTTTATTTATGGCGTAGGGTTTGTGCCCCGTTTCTGGTTATGGAAATGGTTATTTAGCCCAGTTATCGCTTGGCCCCTTATGCTACTAGGCTATTATATATGGCTGCTTCAGTAGTAAATTCTTATTTTAAAAAGGCCTCATCTTGAGGTCTTTTTTATTGCGCCTGTTCGGCTATCCAATTCATAAAACTTTGCCGCTCTGCTTTAGAAGCTTTTTTCCAGAGTTCAATTAACTGCTGATCTGTTTGAATGTTTCTACTGGTCATAGCAGTTTTTGCTGTACTTGCTGTTGAACTTGAAGCAGTATAAGTAGGCTCAGGCTGATGAACTGATGGCTTTATCTGCTTTTGGGTCAAATCAAAACTGCGCCCTAGCAAACCGCTACCTAACCAAGGTTTAGCTTCAGTATTTGCACCGGTCTGTTGCACAACCAGTTCATTTTTGCTGTTATATAAAGCCACTGTTGGCTGAGCTGCATATATTTTTGCTGCTTCAAAAGACTGAGGTGGATTTACCAGTGCCAAAGTATAAGTTTCACTATCTTTTAGATCTGGTGTCTGAACGGTTACCACACCTGATTTCAGTATGTCATGTTCGCCATTTAAATGTTGAAAGAACTGCCTATAGCGTATACTTAAACTTGCCTTGCCTGCATCAATTTTATACGTACTTTCTTGTGAACGTAGAAAGTTATTTTTTACTTCCTGATCATTTACTGCCAATACATCAATAACTTCTGGCGCTGCAATAGTTACTGCAGCATATGCGACATTTCCTAGTGAAAATATTAAAGCTGCAATGGACAACCTTGAAAGCATAATAGGTACTCTACATGTTATATCTAAATTCTAGCTGCACTATGCTATGCATTTATGACTATTTTATGACATCTTGAACCTTAGATTTTAATTTTGATTAAATTATTAAATGCTAAGTTTTTCTTTTAATTTATTAAGAATGATCTATATGTTTAAAATAAAAAAAGAGTACCTACAAGCACTCTTTTTCAATTTTAGAAAGTTTAGTTAAATGTCTTAAAGCGTGCTGTGTCATCCATAAAAGTTTTTTCACCTGCCGGAGCCTCAATTGAACCAAATACCAGTTGAGCGCGTAATTTCCAGCTTGCCGGAATATCAAAAGCCTGAGCGACTTCTGCATCTACAATCGGATTATAATGCTGTAGTGAAGCTCCAATACCCTGTTCAGATAAAGCCGTCCAGACAGCAAACTGCGCAATTGCAGTAGAATGTTCTGACCACACTGGAAAATTATCCGCATAGGCGGCAAATTGTTCCTGTAAGCCTTTAACTACATCCTGATCTTCATAAAATAAAACTGTGCCATAACCAGCTGCAAAACTGCTGATTTTCCCATCAGTTGCTGCAAATGCTTCAGCCGGTACGATTTTACGTAAAGTCTCGCGTACAATTTCCCAGAATTTGGTATGAGATTCGCCAAACAGAATCGCAGCACGGGAAGACTGTGAGTTGAATGAAGATGGACTGTGCTTGATTGCCTCACGAATTGTTTCTTCGATTTTTGCCTGGTCTACGTTGACATTATTACCAATTGCATAAATTGTACGGCGGTTTTTAACGTGATTCATAAATGACATAATTTTAGTCCTTTCTGTACTTTAAAGATAGATAATCTGTTGTTTGTTAAAATCAGTTTATAAGAATCTAGGAATAACGTCAGCCTTAAATCAATAACATAGTGTTTTATTTTTGGAACAATACTTTAAAATTTTCTTAAATTTCTTTATTTCTGACTCTAATATAAAGCAGATTTATTATTTTATAATTTAAAAAATGAAGAACTCCGCATTTAGCGGAGTTCTTTAAGATATAAGCCAGATCACTTATCAGTTTCAAATAAAGCAGCAACAAAAGCTTTGGCAGAGAATGGACGCAAGTCATCAATTTTTTCGCCTACCCCGATAAATCGGATTGGTACATGAGTACGACTTGCAATATTAAACAGCACACCACCTTTAGCAGTACCATCAAGTTTGGTAATGGTTAAACCGGTTAAACCAACAGCTTCATCAAACATTTGCACCTGATTAATAGCATTCTGGCCTGTACCAGCATCAACAACCAGCATAATTTCATGTGGAGCTGTCGCATCAATTTTCTGCATAACACGCTTAACTTTTTTAAGCTCTTCCATCAAATTACTTTTATTGTGCAAACGTCCTGCAGTATCGGCGATTAGCACATCAATTCCTTTAGCACGAGCACTTTCGAAAGCATCAAAAATAACTGATGCACTATCGGCACCGTGTCCCTGCGCAACCACCTGAACATCATTACGCTCCCCCCAGATTTGCAACTGTTCAGTTGCAGCCGCACGGAAAGTATCGCCCGCAGCCAGCATAACTTTCTTGCCTTCTCCCTGTAAGCGCTTAGCCAGCTTACCAATCGTGGTGGTTTTACCTACACCATTTACACCTACCACTAAAATCACATAAGGATTTTTATTCGGGTCAATATGTAAGGGTTTAACACGCGGCGCAAGCAAGGCAACCAGTTCTTCTTGTAAAGCTTTATAAAGTGAATGTGAGTAAATCAAATCACCCCGAGCAGTCCGCTCAGTCAAATTATTAATAATTGTCTTGGTTGCTTCTACACCAATATCGGCAACCAGTAATTGCTCTTCAACCTCTTCAAGCAACTCATCATCAATTTCCTTACCCCCGATCAGGATATTGACCATTCCATCTGCCAAGTTCTTACGGGTTTTAGTCAGCCCCTGTTTCATCCGGCTAAAAAAACCGCCTTTAGATTTCTCTTCATCTGCCTCTACACTCTGAATACTGGCAGTGACAGGTTGTTCTTGTTTTGGAGTATCAATAATGGGAACGTCAACAGCAGGTAAGCTAGGTAAAGTGACATCGTCATCCCCGATATCAGAATCAATCAAGAATTTATTTTGCACATTAGATTGCTGTTGCATGCCGATTCCTTGAAAAGCATCGCGTTAAAAAAGAAAGAGTTTAGCATAGATTCCTGACCGCGCATGATGCTTAGGCTAAGTCTCAACCAAAACTCAACAACTATGGCTTGCGTTAAAGCCCTGTTTTTTGAACAATAGAACAAAATTATACATACTTGACCGGAAATAATAGTGTCTCAAGTTACACGACAGTTCAAAAAACATCTTAAATCTATCTCTCCTTTTCTTTTTATATCTTTAAGCATTATGGCTGGTACAGTGGTGATCTCTACAGCCCTACAGGCTCAAACCACGACTGAACTTTCCAGAACAACTGTAGAAACCTCATTAAGCAACGGTTTAAAAGTTATTATTCGAGAGGACCATCGTTCACCTGTAGTAATGACCCAAATCTGGTATGGGGTCGGCAGTAGTGATGAGTCTGGTAATCTGCTAGGTATATCACATGCTTTAGAACATATGATGTTTAAGGGAACAACCAAAGTACCTCATAATGAGTTTACCCGTTTAAGCCGCATTTATGGCGGTAGTGTTAATGCCTCAACCTTTACCAATTATACCAACTATTATCAGCTTTATCCGAAAAGCTATTTACCACTCGCACTGGAACTTGAAGCTGACCGTATGACTAACCTGGTGCTTAAACAGGAAGACTTTGAGCCAGAAATTAAAGTCATCATGGAAGAGCGCCGGTTACGTACTGATGATAATCCACGAACTTTGGCTTTTGAACGATTTAAATGGATTACCTATCCTACAAGTCATTATCGCCAGCCCGTAATTGGCTATATGAAAAATCTGCAGAATATTCAGTTAAATGACCTGAAGAACTGGTATCACAGCTGGTATACCCCTAACAATGCTATTTTAATTATAGTGGGCGATGTAAATGTGGAAGCAACTTTAAAGCAGGTAGAAAAATATTTTGGGTCAATTCCTGCACGTAAAACACCAGAACGTAATGATGTCATCGAATTTGACCGCCCAGGTTATCGACATATGGAGCTTTCTCTTCCGGTCCAAATTAATAACCTGTATATGGCTTGGAATGTCCGTTCATTAAAAACTGCCAAAAATCCTCAGGATGCCTATGCCCTTACCATTATTCAGTCCCTACTTGATGGCAGTATTTCTTCACGTTTACAGAACCGGCTGGTAAGGGATAAAAAAATACTGACTGCTGTCAGTGCAAGTTATGATCCTTATAACCGCGGAGATACTCTTTTTAATATTACAGCCTTACCTGCAGATGGAGTCAGTTTCCAAGAGGCACAAGAAGCCATACAGAAAGAACTGGATCAGCTCAAAACTGAGGCGGTGAATTCCAATGAACTGGAACGTGTAATTACACAATTCGTATCTAGTTTAATTTACAGTCAAGATGATATCGCTGGGCAAGCTAAAATGATCGGGAATCTGGAGATTAATAGCTTAAGTTATCGCTTACTGGATAAACTGCCACAGCACTATGAAACAGTGACGCCACAAGATATACAGCGAGTTGCAAATGCCTATTTTGTCCGTGAAAATCTGAGTACGCTTTATTTATCTCCGCTTCCTCAAGATTCAAAATAAAGAAAGGATTGCTATGATTCATCTACGTATGCCTTTATTAATGGCCAGCCTTTCTCTAAGTTTGTCGGCAATTGCTGAAGTCAATTTACAGGAAGCTGACTTTGAGCAGGATAATAGTAAACTATATTCTCTTTCTACCTTACAAAGCTTACGCAGCATTTCTAAGAAGCAGGAATATCAGGCACCTTATGTACATGATCTGACAAATCGCTATAAGGTCCGTAGTCTGTTCGTCGAATCACAAGATTTACCTATCATAGATATACAACTCACCTTTAATGCAGGTTCGGCAAGAGATGAAAGTATAGAAAAAGGATTATACGGATTAGCAAATATGACAGCTAATCTGCTAGATGAAGGCACAGAGTTTTATACTGCGCAAGAGGTTGCAAATACTTTTGAGCGTCTTGGTGCGCAGTTCAGTATAAATGCCTATCGCGATATGTTTATTGTACGCTTGCGGGTTTTATCAGATCCAAAAAAGCTTGAACCAGCTTTAGCAATGATGATTCATCTATTGAATCACTCCAGTTTTAATAATTCAGGCATTAAGCTGATTTTAAACAATACCCAGGCAGGTCAGAAACAGGTTCAAGAGAATCCAGGCAGAATGCGGGATGTACGTTTCTATCGGAGTTTGTATGGGACTCATCCTTATGCAGAACCCACTCCAGGTACCCAGCGTAGTATTAGTAAAATCACCACTAAACACCTGAGAGCTTTTAGAGACACTTTTTTAGTAGCACAGAATATGAATATTGCTATTACGGGTAAACTCAATCAGCGGGAAGCGCTTAAACTTTCTGAACGTATTGCAGGAAATTTACCACAAGGTCAAAGAGCTCCAACACTTCCTGTTCCGGAAGAGCACAACGGTTTTAATATTCAACATATTCCATTTAATTCATCACAGGCTCATGTCAGCATGGGCCAACTGGGCATTACCCGTTTTGATCCAGACAGACTCGCCCTAGAAGTTGCTAACCAGATGCTGGGAGGAAGCGGCTTTAACTCGCTACTGATGCGTGAGTTAAGGGTAAAACGTGGTTATACCTATGGCGCTTATAGCACAATAAACTCAACTCAAGCCCGTGGTGTCTTTAATATTAGCTACTCCACCCGTCAAGACCAGCTGCTAGACAGTATCCGGGTTGCGCACAAAACGCTGCTTGATTTTGTTCAACAGCCACTTGACCAGAAACAGCTAGAAGAAACTAAAGCAGGCATATTACGCGCATTTCCAATGAATTTCAGCAGTAATGCCAGCATGAATGCACAGTTAGGTGCTATCGGGTTTTATGGTCTACCTGCCAATTATCTGACTCAATATTCCAAACAGCTGGCTAATCTGACCACCAAGGATGTAGAAAAGGCCGTAAAATTACATTTAAATCCTGAAAATCTGACTTTAGTTATTGTGAGTGAAACCTTGGACAAACAGGCTATACAGAGCATTTTAGAGCAAAACCTGAATTCACAGATAACATCGCCTGCGGCTTCTAAACCTATACCTAGCGCAAATCCTCTGCCGCCTGTGCCGGATAATGCTTCACCTGTGTCTGTTCAAACTGATACGCCCGCATCAATTTAAGATAATAGATGCGCTGAATCTTTTCAGTTTGTAATAGTTCAAGAGCCATTTTCTGAGTTTTGGGATGAACAGCCTGTTTTGAAAGTATTAAAATATTTTGATATTGGTTGGTGGCAACAGGTCGAGATAGACCAATACAAACCATTAAAAAAATTAGGCCCATAACAAGCAGTACAAAAATATCATAGATACGATCTAGTGTTAGAACTGCTTTAATTTTCTGGAAACTATGTGGGGATATGAGCATAACCTACCTCGAATAACAGGTAGTTTAAAGTGCTCGCAGGTAAAAGTACAAGTAAAGCAGTCTAATAATAGCGCAAGCTGTATATTATTAGACCGGTTCACCATTTGCATATCAATGCTCAGTAAAAGACTACCCGGATTACAGTGTAGTAGAGCACAGCAGCAACAATCGCCATTACTACAAATATTGCAAAAATACCGACTCCACGTTCTGAATCTGCCGGATGCAGGTCGTCTTCATCTGCAATACGTAAAAGTTCTCCATTATAAATTGAGTAAAAACGTACACGGTCATCATATTCATACTGCCGAGTAAAATCATAAACATGCTTGCGCTGTTTCAAACAAAAATTCCCCAAATGCACGTTCTGATCTAATGATGCCGCATCCAGATTACGCCGATGGGCATGTGCCAGTGCGACAATTTGCTGCTCAGTTGGAGGATAGTCAAAATGCAAACCATCAAGGGTATTATATCTTTCATTACTGACAGTTGAAGTATCCGCTATTATTGTGGAAGCCATAATTATTGTCCTCTTATTTATCTAATTTTCTTTTTCATTCTAATAAAAACATTTTTTGTTTAATGTTTAAACATGTAAGCTTGAAAAACAGAATCTTTACCCAATATGTACATTGACAAGTTAAGACTAATGTAATATTAGTTTCACATAGATTTGTTATTTTAATATTAAGACAATTTGTCTTTTATATTCGCAATCATAATTACAATAAGGAGTTTACTATGATTCAAAATATCTCTCATCATGACTTAGAACATGTGTACGCTAATGCTGTAAATACAATACAGTCTCAAATGAATTTTAGCGAGGCTGTACAGCAGCTAGAAGAAGTTGCTCGTGCAGGTCATGGTAAAGCGGCCCTTTTCCTTGCCGAGCTTTATTACCAAGGTTTCCGTGTAGAACGGGATTCCTTAAAAGCTCAGTACTGGCAAAAGATGGCCACGATGCAGGCTTAACAAAACGTCACCTAGGTGGCGTTTTTTAATACCTTAAAATAATAATTTCTTACCGAATATACCTAAAGCTTAAACTGTACTTTCATAATTAAACCTTACAATAGGCCTGACTTCGAAATTCTTATAGCCATGAATGATCATGAATACTTATAGCCAACTTCAACCTGCTTCTAAAGAACTTATAATTAAACTCTCTATTTTAAAAACAATGATGTATTGTGGTGTGGTCTGGGGCCTTTATAATGATGGCTGGGCAATCAAATCAGACCAGGAAGACTATGTTTTTCCTTTCTGGCTTAATGGTGTGCAGGCACACCGTTATGCTCAGGTACATTGGCCAAACTATACGCCACGCCGTATTACTCCGAAAGACTTTCAGAAATCACTATTACCGACATTAACTCGTCTGAATGTTACACCAGCACTATTTAACTCATCTAACCGTAAGTTTAAACTTTCTGCCAATCAGATGTGTCATTTTTTCTTTAGTGAATTAAACTGTGATGCACTTTAAAAAAGTGAATTCATAAGATAAGCTTCCTGAAACCTGTATATCTCGATATACATTTTCAGCATTTTTTAACGAGATTATTTTAAACTCTTTGCATTTTCTAAAAATCAGGCTAAGTTAAATTAAAACGATAAGTAACACCAAGGAATCATTATATGACTACTGTCTCTCAGGTTCTTCACAATAAAACAGAAAAAGCCATTTTTACTATTTCACCAGAAGCTACTGTACTTGAAGCGATTTCACTTATGGCCAACAAGGGAATCGGTGCATTAATCGTAACTGATGAACAGCGTGTCGTTGGAATTTTGTCTGAGCGCGATTACACCCGTAAAGTTGCATTAATGGAACGCTCTTCCTATAACACCACAGTGAGTGAAATTATGACCAATAAGGTTTTAACCGTGGGTCTTAATAATACTGTAGAAGATTGTCTTCAACTGATGACTGACCGCCATTTGCGACATTTACCCGTGCTTGAAGACGAGCGGCTGGTAGGACTGATTTCAATCGGTGATCTGGTCAAAGCTGCAATGGAAGACCAGCGTCTGATGATTGATCAGTTACAGCAATACATTTCAGGTTAAATTTAGAACTTTTAACAACCCTTAATTAAACAGGTATACATAAAGATACCTGTTTAATTATCTTAAAATGTAAAGATTAGAGACCCAGTTTTGCTGCTACATAATCTGAATCTTTATCACCCCGGCCAGAAAGGTTTACAATAATCCGAATCTCTTTAGGCATTTTAGGTGCCTCACGAATTGCCCATGCAACTGCATGAGAGCTTTCAAGTGCAGGTACAATCCCTTCCACGCGCGATAACGTCATAAAGGCAGCCAGACACTCCTCATCACTGGCGGTAGCGTACTCTACTCGACCAATATCCTTGAGGTAACTATGCTGTGGCCCTACTCCAGGATAATCCAGCCCTGAGGCTATAGAGTGAACAGGTAGTGGCTCACCATGCTCATCTTCCAGCACATAACAGGCCATACCATGTAGTTTGCTTGGTTTACCAAGTGTTAGAGATGCTGAATGCATAGGAGTATCTAAACCATGACCAGCCGGCTCAACTCCGACTAATTTAACATCCCGGTCATTTAAAAATGCACTAAATGCACCAATTGCATTAGAGCCGCCGCCTACACAGGCAACAATATAATCCGGATTACTTCCAAAACGCTCATGGGTTTGCTCTTTAATTTCCTTTCCAATAACAGACTGAAAATCACGGACCATTTTAGGAAATGGATGAGGACCGACAACAGAACCAATCGCATAAATAAAGTGATCAGGGTCTTTTAAATATTCTTCAAAAGCACTATCCACTGCATCTTTAAGAGTAGCGGTACCACGCGTTACCGAGACCAGTTTTGCTCCCAGAATTTTCATTTTTACAACATTTGGATGTTCTTTTTCAATATCCACCTGCCCCATGTGAATTTCACAAGGAATACCCACCAATGCACAGGCAGTTGCCAAGGCCACGCCATGTTGCCCGGCTCCAGTCTCGGCAATAACTTTGGTCTTACCCATATATTTGGCCAGTAATGCCTCACCCAGACAATGATTAATTTTATGGGCACCAGTATGGTTCAGATCTTCACGTTTCAGATAGATTTGTGCCCCGCCTAATTGATCAGACAGTCGCTTCGCATGAAATAATGGACTTGGACGGCCAACATAATGTGCAAAAAGATCAGCCAGCTCTTGCTGAAACTCTGGAGTATGACGTATTTCTTCATAAGCCAGATTAATCTGATCCATGGCCTGCTTTAGATGTGGTGGAATAAACTGGCCCCCATATTCACCAAAGAACCCCTGTTCATCCGGTAAAGCTACGCCATTGATTTGATGATTCATAATAAGTTCCAGCTTGTATACATTTTTAAACAGGGAGATTAACGTGCCAGATAGCGGGTCATCTCTTCAATTCCTTTAAGCGTCATTGGATACATGTGATCTTCAAAAATTTCCTTAATCATGGCTATAGTCTGAGTATAATGCCAATAACTTTCCTGCTCCGGGTTCAGCCAAGCTGTTTTATCGAAGTGCTGACGCAGGCGTCTTAGCCACACTTCTCCCGCTTCATCATTCATGTATTCAACTGATCCGCCAACCGATCTGAGTTCGTAAGGTGCCATGCTGGCATCGCCAACTACAATTACACGATAATCTCTGGCATAAGTATTAAACAGCTCTTGCGTTTCCATACGGGTTGAGGAACGCCGATAGTTATCTTTCCAGACATAGTCATACAGGCAGTTATGGAAATAAAAATATTCCAATGTTTTAAATTCGGTACGTGCGGCACTGAACAGTTTTTCACATTCACTGATATGGGCATCCATAGAACCACCCACGTCGAACAGCATCAATACTTTAACCCGGTTACGACGCTCTGGTACCATCTGTACATCCAGAATCCCCTGCTTGGCTGTCTCACGAATAGTACCGTCAATATCTAACTCTTCGGCAGCACCGGTACGGGCAAACTTACGTAAACGACGTAATGCCAGCTGCATCTGCCGCGAACCAAGGATCTGCTCATCATCAAGGTTCTTGTATTTGCGCTGTTCCCACACTTTAACTGCTGAGCGCTTTCGCCCCGGCCCTCCGATACGGACTCCCTCAGGATGATCACCGTAAGCACCAAACGGAGAAGTACCCCCTGTACCAATCATCCGGTTGCCACCCTGATGTTTTTTATGCTGTTCACGCAAGCGCTCTTCAAGCATTTTCATCAGCTCCTCAAGTGAGCCTGCTTTCTTGAGTTCTTCGCGCTGTTCAGGAGTAAGATGTTTTTCAAGCAGCTCCAGATCAAACCAGTCTTTTGGCAGTTTATGAACCTGTTTTAACAACTCATCCAGATCAATACTTTCGATCCCATCAAAATAGTCCTTCATAGCACGGTCAAACTTGTCAAAGAATCGTTCATCCTTGACCAAGATCATTCGTGCCAGCTGATAAAAACCTTCTTCATCAGCAAAGACTAACCCTTGCGCAACTGCCTGATTTAAATCGATCAGCTCCCGGGTAGTCACCGGTATTCCATATTTTCGTAATGTATAAAACAGCCGCACGAACATAGCAGGAGCCTCTTAACGTCGTGACATAAAAGCAAGACGTTCAAGAAGCTGCACATCCTGTTCATTTTTGATCAGGGCACCGTATAGAGGCGGAATTGCCTTAGACTTATCATGATGTCGCAAAATATCTTCTGGCATTTCATCAGCCATCAGCAGGCTCAACCAGTCAATCAGTTCAGAAGTTGAAGGTGGTTTTTTCAAACTTGGTATCTGGCGTAGCTTGAAAAATATCTGCAAGGCTTCACTGACCAGAGTAGCCGAAATATTTGGAAAATGGACATTGATAATAGCCCGCATGGTAGCTTCATCCGGGAACTCAATATAGTGAAAAAAGCATCGACGCAAAAATGCATCTGGTAATTCTTTTTCGTTATTTGAAGTAATAATCACAATCGGACGCTGAATTGCTGTGACTGTCTCACCCGTTTCATATACGAAAAATGACATTTTATCAATTTCATGCAACAGGTCATTTGGAAATTCGATATCTGCTTTATCAATCTCATCAATCAGCAGTACACAGCGTTCTTCACTGGTAAATGCTTCCCACAGTTTCCCAGGCTTAATATAATTTGCAATATCGTATACTCGGTCATCACCAAGCTGACTGTCACGCAGACGCGATACCGCATCATATTCATATAATCCCTGCTGCGCTTTAGTGGTCGACTTGATGTGCCAGGTGATCAACTTTAAACCCAGACTCGCTGCTACCTGCTCTGCAAGCAAGGTTTTGCCTGTTCCTGGCTCTCCTTTAACCAGTAACGGCTTTTGCAGAATACGGGCCGCATTTACTGCAAGTTTAAGGCTTTCAGTGGCAATATATTGCTCTGTACCAGAAAATTTTTGAGAATCCAAAGACATAATTAAACCTTATTTTTATTACTTAAAGTGGCGAAGTCTTTTTGGGTGCCGTATAACGTGTCCACAGATACCCGATTAGCAGGCCAAGCGCAATTACAAACAAAATAGCCGCCAGATTGGACCAAACAAGCGGGTACTCTTTGGTGAGTACACCAAAGATCAGTCCAAAGGTTGCTGGCGCAATGGAAGCATTTGGCCCTTCTGAAACAGTCGGGGTGACCAGAATTGCAAAAACGATAATCCAGCTAATTGCTCCAACCGGCGCTGGAATACGTCTTGCGATATTAGTCCAGCACCATAAAATAATTAATGTACCAAGACCATAAACTGTTACAGCGATGCTATCTTCAGGAATTGAATCGAGCATCGAAAGTAAACTGTTCCAAACTCCTGAAAATTGATCAAGCACCACGCAAGCCCTCTGGTTCTACTGCATTAGGGTTAATTAAACCTTCTGGAGGCATTTGAATAAAAAAGCCTTTGGTTTGTAGGGAATCAAGTACATGTAATACATTTACCCGAGCCAGACGGCGCGTTTCAGATAATTCAAGATGCATTACAAAAGTAGCCCGCCCAAAAGCATGACGTAATACTTCAGGCACTATCTCAAGCGGATCAAGTTCCGAAGAGTCAGACTCGGCTGAATAATCAGGACGTGCAATATAAAGGTACATCTCATCTTTCTTACTAGATCTATAAATATCACAATGCATTTTTGAAACAGAACTCATAAAACTCAAATCAAAGCATACATGAAAAAGACGACGGTTACATTAGCCATCATTAACGCATCAGTCGTGTTTTTACTTAAATATGCCGCTCTTCATCAATTCATATTTAGTTAATTTGTTACTTTTATCTGGGTCGATAAATAACTTTCATCCTGTTGTAAAATCTGGATAAGCGGCTTGGTTAATATTTCATAGCGCCAGCCCAGCAGATAGTCTGGCAAATTCTGCTCATCTCCATGAAAGACGACATGCTGATATAAAGAATTCATCCATTTTTTACGCAGTAGAACCTCTTTGGGTACTTTAGTCTCTTCAACAACTGTTTGAATCAGGTTATCTACCTGCTCGGCAGTAGTTTTTGAGGCCTGTTTGATGGGACGAGCCATACGTAATGGCCACTCTTCTGCTTTAGGCAAAAATTTCAGCAAGTCCAGAATAACTTTTCCATATTCACGTACCACACCGGCACGAATATCTTTAATACTTGCCAGCTGGAAATTATTACGTGGATTTTTCTCGACCAAATCAATCATGGTTGAGTTGCGTAGAATAAAGCTACGAGGCTGGTTAAGTGCCTTAACCATTTGCTCACGCCACACACTTAAATGTTGAAGCTGCATAAGCTGGCGACGTGTATGCCGGTAATTGCCCACATCCTGATACAGTAAATGTAGGGGTGTTTCCTCAGCAATTTCTTGGGTCAGGTGCTTACAGTCTTCAAGTACACACTCATACAGGTTTTTCTGCTTAAGTTCAGTTTTAATCTGTTCGGCTAACTGTCCCAAGTACAACACATCATTTGCTGCATAATGTAGCTGTTCATCCGTCAGTGGTCGAGCTAGCCAGTCAGAACGGGTTTGATCTTTTTCAATATCAATATCAAGCACAAGTTTTAAAGCATTCTGATAACTTACCTGTAAACCTTGGCCTAAAAAAGACAAGCCAACTTGAGTATCAAATACATTGCTTAGGCTATAAGGGCCAGCATAATGATAAATCAGATCAATATCTTCACTACAGGCATGAAAAATATTTTGCTGGGCCCGATAAACTTTTTTCCAGAAAGCTGTAAGGTCTAAAGTTGTACCATCCAGTAAAAATATCTGCTCTGCAATATTAATCTGGAAAACACCGAGTTTAGGCCAAAAGGTATCGACTTTAATAAATTCAGTATCAAGTGCATAAACCGGATGTTGATCCATGAGGTAGAGCACTTTTTCTAAATCAGTTTGCTGTTCGATAAACTGAAACATAGGAGCTCAACAGTAATTTTTTGTTCATATTAACAAGTTAGGGTTATTTTATATATAGGTTTCTACTATTAGTCTTTTGTCTAAATCTTTATTAATTCAATGTTTTTAAATAGAATTAATACGTATTAACTATTTTCCAATCAATTTGATTGGTTATATTTTAGATGATTTCTTATATTTACTTTGGAATTAGCCTTATTTAGCAGTGAGTTTTTTTATATTGTCATAGTTATATCTATTTTCCAGTGACAGAATGTACGACAAAATGCAGTTTTTTTAGCATTACAAATAAAATAAGCACTTATAAGTGCTTATTTTATTCGCATCCGATTGTGTAAAGCTTGGCTTAACGTATGGCTATCTACATATTCGAGCTCACCACCCTGAGGTACTCCTTGGGCAATTCGAGTTAGATGCAAAGGCAAATGTTTGGTAGCTTCAGCCAAATAATGAGCTGTCGCTTGGCCTTCTACTGTAGCATTGGTCGCCAGAATAACTTCTGTAATATGACCTTCACTCAAACGCCGGACTAGATAAGGTATACCAATCTCTTCTGGACCAATCCCATCAAGTGGAGATAAGTGACCACCAAGGACATGATATTTACCTTTAAAACTGCCACTTTGCTCTATTGCCATGACATCGGCTGGTGATTCCACTACACAGAGCTGCTGCTCGTCACGTTCAGAAGATGCACATATATCACACACTTCATTTTCTGTCAGTGAATGACAGACTTTACATTCATGAATATAGGAAGTTGCCTCATTTAGAGCATGAGCCAGTCCTGATGCACCTTCCCGATTTTTCATAAGCAGATGCAATGCCATACGCTGAGCCGATTTCGGCCCAACGCTAGGTAAAATTCGCAATGCCTGTACAAGCTGATCAAAGCGCTCACTGAACACGTAATATTAATCCTTAAAATAATCCGGCCAGGCCTGGTGGTAAGCCCATACCACTATTGGCACTCTTCATTTTTTCTTCAGAAATTGCTTCTGCCTGACGGGCAGCGTCATTAATCGCAGCAGCAATCAGGTCTTCGATCATATCCGGTTCATCCTGTAAAAGGTCCGGATTAATTTCAATACGCTTTACCACATTACGGCATGTCATGGTTACTTTTACCAGCCCACCACCCGCTTCTGCATGTACTTCCATCTGGGCTAGCTCTTCTTTGGCTTTTTTCAGATTACTTTCTACATCCTTCTGCATACGCTGGGCTTGCTGCATCAACATATTAATATTCATTATTACTCTCCAAAAAAATTTAAATGGCTAAATTAAATCTAAACCGCGCGATAAATCGCGAATAATATCATCAATGTCTTCAAGGCCGACAGAAACCCGGATCAAGCCTTCGCGGATACCTGCTGCTTCTTTCGCCTCTGCTGACAATTTACCATGCGTGGTAGTCGCCGGATGAGTAATAGTAGACTTGGTATCGCCCAGATTACCGGTAATAGAAATAAATTGGGTCTGATCAATGACTTTCCAAGCCCCTTCTCGTCCTTTTTTTACCTCAAAAGAAACAATCCCACCAAAACCACTTTGCTGCTTGGCTGCCAGTTCATGGCCTATATGTTCAGGCAGGCCGGCATAATAGACTTTTTCAACTTTTGGATGCTGTTTTAACCATTCAGCCAGTTTTTGAGCACTGGCCGTATGAGCTTTCATACGCAGGTTTAATGTCTCAAGGCCCTTTAAAAAGATCCAGGCATTAAAAGGACTCATTGATGGCCCTAAAGTACGCACCATACCGAAAACGTCTTCAAGCAGTTGATGACCGCCAACCACTGCACCACCTAAAGCACGTCCCTGACCATCAAGATACTTGGTAGCAGAATAAATCACCAGGTCAGCACCGAATTTTAAAGGCTGTTGCAAAACCGGAGTACAAAAACTGTTATCAATCGCCAGTAGAGCACCATTGCTATGCGCAATATCTGCCAGAGACTGAATATCAGCGATCTCGGCCAGTGGGTTAGAAGGTGATTCTACAAAAAGCAGTCGTGTTTCAGGACGTAATGCAGCTTTCCAGGCACTTGTATCTGTTAAATCAACGAAATCTACCGTTACAGCAAACTTGGCAACATATTTTTCAAACAGCGATACAGTAGAACCAAATACCGCACGTGAACAGATGACATGATCACCTGCCTTTAGATAAGACATGACTACAGCCAGTATTGCCGCCATACCCGAACTAGTAGCAACGGCACGTTCTGCGCCCTCTAATGCAGCAAGACGTTTTTCAAACATGGAAACTGTCGGGTTGGTGAAGCGCGAGTAGATATTACCTGGAATCTGACCCGAGAATTTTGCTGCTGCTTCCTCAGCATTGGCATAAACAAATGAAGAGGTCAGGAAGATTGGTTCGCCATGTTCGCCTTCAAAACTGCGTGTATGGCCAGTGCGAATAGCTAAAGTGTCAATTTGATAATCTAGTTCGTCTGGTTGGTTCATGTCTGACTCAGTCCGCAAGACTGCCCTTGATAGAAATTGCCAACATTTTGAGCGTCCAGAGTATTTCTGGTCAAGGTAAAATGCATAATTATCGCTTAGTCTTCATACAAATCTTTTGAAATGAGAAATGAATGCCAAAAATGTTTACCTTAAAAGCCAGAATTCGACAGCAGAAGACCAGATTTTTTCATCTTTCACGCCGTGTACTTAACCCCGAGTCATTGGTTCTTTCCCAATCCACACCCTTTCAGGTAATCAGCAAGTATCATGGTAGCCAGCTGCGTTATTATGCTGCCGCTCATAAACGCTACAAGGAGCCATTAGTTTTTGTAGCACCGCTGGCAGTCGATATGGCGATTTATGATCTATATCCTTACCGTTCTTTAGTACAGCATTTTCAGCTGCAAGGTTTTGATGTTTATCTGGTTGATTGGGGAACCTTCACATTTCAGGACCGATATCGCGATTTTCTATTTTTTATTGATGATTGCTTGCCGCACTATATTAAAACTGTCTGTGAACATTCGCAAAGTGAAAAAATTTCCCTGCATGGCTGGAGTATGGGGGGTATTTTTGCTTTACTCTACAGTGCCTTGGCGAAACAGAGTCATGTTAAAAATCTGATTATTTTAGGTAGTCCAATTGACAGTTACGCTTCGGGTCGGATTGGCAAGCTATTTAAAACAGTAAATCAGTTACTTACCAGACATGCAAAAATCAGGCACAGTATTGAAAATATTCCTGAAGGGCTGATCCATACACCAGGTTTTATTAATGCCTTGGGGTTTAAAATAATTGATCCAGCAGGCTGGTTAAACAGCTGTATTCAGTTATTTAAATATATAGACAATGAAAAATTTCTGCGAGAACACACTACGGTGCAGACATTTTTAAATCATATGAATGATTATCCTGGCGCAATCAATAAAGATATGATTTTTAAAGTCTGGCTTAAAAATCCACTGAAAACAGGAAGTATTGATTTAAAAGATCGGTTAATTGACTTAAAAAATATTGAATGCTCATTACTATTAGGTGCCGGCACCACAGATCAGATTGTGACAGAAGCAGCTATTCAACCCCTTAGCCAATTGACAAATAGTGCAGATGTTTCGTTTACTGCTATTCCTGGAGGGCACATCGGTTTAATGTCAAGCCAGGCAAGTGCCAATGAATTCTGGCCAAAATTGACCGAATGGCTGGTACAACGCTCATCAAGAATAAAGGATACATTATGATTCAAACTGTGGCATTTATTGGTCTTGGAGCAATGGGCTACCGCATGGCTGCACATCTACCCAAACATTTTGATACTGTTTATGTCTGGAATCGCAGCTTTGAAAAGGCTGAACAGCATGCAACTGAGTACGGTACACAGGCAATAGATCTACATCAGGCGGTACAGGCAGATATTATCTTTTCCTGTTTACCTACCAGCCAGGATGTGAAGCAGCTTATTGACTCATTAAATATTAAAGCTGGCGCTATATGGATAGACTGTACAAGTGGTGTTCCTGCAGCAGCAAAAGAGCTGGCAATGAGTTTAAAACAAAAGGACATCGAATTTTTAGATGCGCCTGTCAGTGGTCAAACTATTGGTGCCGAAAATGCCACTTTAACCATAATGGTTGGAGGCGATGCTGCAGTATTTGATCGTGCCCTGCCAGCTATGCAGACCTTTGGCAAGCTGATTAAACATGTAGGTGACTCAGGGGCTGGGTTTGCTGTGAAAGCAGTGAATAATATGTTACTTGCAGTGAACTTATGGTCAGTAGCTGAAGGTTTTACGACTTTAAAAGCCCATGGTGTCAATCTGAATCAGGCCCTTGAATGTATTAATGCCTCAAGTGGTAAAAGTGGCGTCACTGAAACGGCACTGCCCGCACGAATATTAAACCGTAGTTTCCCGTTAACCTTTGCTTTACCTTTGCTTGCAAAGGATACAGGAATAGCACTAGATCTGGTTAATGAAGCAAAGTTACCTGCCCCACTTCTTGCGCTCACACAAAGTCTGATTCAGGCAGCAAATCTGACAGCAGAGCCCGATAGTGATTTTTCCGCTGCTGTAAAAATGTATGAAGCCTGGACCAAGATTATTTTAGAATAATTTTATTTTCCTAAAGCAAAGCTTCATAAAAATGATATAACTTTTGGTGTAAATAAGGCATAACTTATAAATATAACGTGATAAAAAGCCCCTTTTTCGGGGCTTTTTAATTTATATTATTCAATAATTTAGTAAAATATGATGCAAATTTGTTGCACTATGTATTTTGTTGCACTCACAATATATTTTGTATTTCTTTAAATAATTTTAAAAGAAAGTTAAAAAATAAGCCCTCATATAGAGAGCTTTATTTAAGTTTATTTGCGATCGTATTCTATAAGCACTTGGGCCACCTCTTTGGCAGCTAACCAGTAACGTGCATTAAAGCGTTTCAGCTCCTCTTCATTGCTAATAAAGCCTAACTCCAGGATTAAACCGCCATTACTGATAAAACCCAGCTTGCCACGTGCCGACTGACTTTGATCAATCCATCCTTTGTCACCACGTAAACGGCTACCCAAGGCAGCAGCAACTACAGATGAAAGCTCTTGAGCTAAAGCCTTGTCCTTAGGTAATGCGATAGTTTCAATTCCATTTGCCTGACTAGATCCAGCTGCATTTAAGTGAAATTCAACTGCGACTGATGAGCCTTTAATTAACTTGATGGCTGAAGCTAGTGGATCATTCGTAGCGCCCACACCATCAGTTCTAATACTAATACCAGCGCTCTTCAAGTAGTAAGCAACGGCATTACGGAAGTTAGTCACCAGTTCAGCTTCTTTAAATTTGCCATTCACTGCACCAGGATCAACATTAGAATGTCCGGCTGTAACTGTAACCAGTCCTAAAGGCTGATCTTGGTAAAGCTCAGGCTGTGCTTTTTTCTTACCAATTATTGTTGCAAGCAATACCAAGACAATTGATGCGATACTTTGGTATGGCGCTGGTAGGATTTGAGCGTTGTAGATTTCCTGAAGCACAAGTTGAAGGATGGTTAAAATCAGGACTGCATAAGCGCCGTAACGCACCGAGTCGAATTTCCATACACTATCATTAATTAATTTCATCTTTTCTCTCCAGGTGATTTACTTTTTGTGCTGTTCAATTTGATTTCGAGTTGCAGCAAGATCTGTGTCCATGCGGATTTGCTTGGATTCAATAATTGCTATTTTCTGGTTTACATTGGCGCTCTCTTTTGCAAGCGAATTGCTGCTTTGAAACAGCCATCCCCCAAAAGCAAAAAAAAGCCCTATCGCAGACCCACCCATAAGCTTTGCAATTGTTAACCCTCCTTTGGCTTGATTCATGTCTGCCTGAAGCAAGTCAATATCACGGCGGTTGGCTACTACCTGAGATTGGTAATATTCATTTCGTTCAGTAAGGCGAATAACGTTGTTATTAACCTCCCCCATTTCTTGCCGGAGCTGATCAAGCTTTTTCTCGACTCTTACCCCATATGTTTCGCTATCAGGCATATAGCCCCCTATTTTTTTGGTAATAAAAAACCCTGACTTAATTACAAGTCAGGGTTGAGGTAAGTCGGTTGGGTATATTTATCGGTTAATTAGACTCAATAAATCCAGCGATTTTAGGGGTCATGACATTTTGTTGTGCCCATTCGGTAGGGTGCAGCCCATCACTCAGCCATACAGGCATAGTGACTTGATTAAATCCGCTTGTGTTGTAGTTATCTAATACAGGTAACGAATAGTACTGAGCGATTTCTTTCACTGCATTCACATAGTCTATTAATTTATGGCCGCGGCTGTTTGTATCCGTTCCTGTTCCAGCAGCTTGGGTTCTGCGAATAGGCGTAATAAGCATAACTCTTGCATTAGGGTTTGCAGCAAATATACCCTCAATCACCCCCTTATAGTCAGCATAAAAACTCCCTGCTGTACTTTCGTTTGCCTTATAGGTCGGGTCATCAAGTAATGATCTTGGCGTTGTTGTATCGGAAATTACACCTAACGGTGTTTCAATCTTGAAATCATTTGTTCCATAAGCAATTGTAATGATATCGGCTTCAAGCAAAGACTCAGGCGTAGTTTTAGTGAAGGCGTAGCGAACTCGCGTACCACTAGCCCCAACATTGTTCAGGATCATTCCAAGGCTAGCAGCCACCCTGCTTGGGTAAGTCCATGGTGTTGTTGATCCGTAAGTAATTGAGTCCCCCATAGTCATCAAGGTCATACCACTATATTTCTGATTACGGCTGCCATTATCACCAGCAATTTCAATAATTTTATCTTCGAGTGGGCCATACTTTTTAGCTACCTTCCCTTGAGAAAGAACTGTATCAGCTATTGTTTGGCTGGTAGACTTTGTGTAATTTATTCGAATAAAAGCCGTACCTAAAGGAATTAGAAATGGGGCTCCCGCGACATTTTTCTCGCCATAATTAATAAAAGTCTTATTCGCGTCATAGTAATGAATACCTGCTGATGCACTTCCTCCGGCAGTTCCGTTTGTTGTGTAATACTCATTTGGAGTAACAGGAATAAAATCTGAAACAAACCACGTTCCGGAGTCTGTCGGCACATTATTCAAAAGAACTTTGTTATCACTTACTGCTGATGGAATAAAAAGGTTTGGTTTTGCTGTAATTCCATCCCAAACTAATGACGAGACTTCGTTGCCGTTTAGTAATTCAGTCTCAACTTGGAATGGCTTATACATAAAAGAATAAGCAGTATTATTTGCAGAGTAATATGAAACACGAATAAATTTAACATCAGTGGGAATCTCTACTGATCCCGTTTTAGCAACCAAGGTTGAATTAGGTGCTAAAGACACCAAATGCCGCAAGAAATTTTTATTAGCATCGTAAGCCGCTATCGTTGAAGCGAGGTTATTTGTTGTCGCGGAGTAATCAATAACATCATGGTATTTAACTGGAAGAAATCCAGAACATGACCAGTTAGTTGATGCTGCTTGTGCCCCTGATGAGTTAATGTATGCTTGATTAATCTTGTTTATAGATAGGAATAGATCTGTAGCTGGTGTGTTTACAATCTCGCCAAACCTAGTGTCTGAATACAATCTAGCTTGTGTCAATGGATCATAAGTACTTTTAGTTAGAGTCGTACCGTTCCATTGGTACTTGCCATTATTTGAACCATCATTAGTGACTTCAATAATAGAATTGGGGACAAATGAAGCCTGGTCTGCTTGAGCAAGTGCTAAGGTTGCGTATCCTTTATACCCCCCAGCAACAGCACTTACTAAACCATTAGTTTCAGATTTGGTATAAGTGTCTGCTTTCACAGCTTTTGTACCTAAAGCTACATCGACTTCATTTTTTGAGTATGTAGTTGCCTGATTAGCTTTTAAATCAAGTTGCTGATCCACATATTGCTGATTAGCTTTCGAGTCAATATCTTCACGACTAACAGTTAAATATTCCAAGATTTCTTCCAGATGGGTTTGAATGCTCTTGCCATCTTGAGCAAAAACCACCCCAGCAACAACACCCTGAAACACACCTGGATTTGTTGATGCTAAGATTGTATCTGTATAGCCTTTTAGGGCATTAAATAGTTGCTTTTCGCGAACCTGAGCTAGCTCATCATAATTAAAATCGTGAGTACGTCGCCATTCGATCTCAGATTTGATACGCGCTAAAATTTTTGCATCAACTAAGTTTTGTTCTTGTAGTACATGCCACAGCTTGTCTAAGTCCCAGTTCAAAGCTGCCGGATTAAATGAGTTATCATAACGAGAGTAATTGGTTTCACGTTCAAGATCAGTATCACGTGCAAGCGTAATAATTGTCCCTGCTTCCGGCATTATATGGAAAATGACATCATTATCTTGAACAGTAAAAGTGCCTACAGGTGGTATTTCATTATTTACCGTGACAACCAAAAAACGCTCATCTGAAAGATCAAACGTAATATTAAAATGATCAGTGGCACCATTGGCCACATAGCTTACGATTGGTAATTGCTCAGGCACTGCCATGATTCACCCCTAATATTCTTCAAAGTCCAAGGCAGCATCAGTAACGCCACCATCTGTTCTCCAATTAGGGGACTCATTAGGCTCAAGTCCGTTGTGTATTTTTCCTACACGTTCAGGAGAGTCGGTGATTGCTCCTGCTAATGAGTCAAGTTCATCATCTGGCTGGTTTGTAATGGCTGGATTAAACATTCTCATTTTTTTATAAGTTGGTGACGAATTCTCACCTTCTTCTGGCGTATCAACAACAGAAGTGTGTACCCATAGTAAGCCTGATAGTAATGGCCCTTCAAGTGCCTCAAGAATACGTTTATTTTTTGCAATAGAGTTATGCACTTCGGCTACACCGCAGCGAATACGGCGCTTCTTCAGTGCACCTTTTAATGCTGGTGGTGCAAATGTTCCTGGGCCATTCGTTTCAATTGTTATTCTTGGAACATTGAATTCCTCAATAAGATCACACAACTGCCAAACTTGCCCACCTATAATATTACCCTGATCGTCATGTTCAATTACATTGTCTGTAAGAGCTAATGAACGATGCCAATATTTAGTGCCAAAGTCATCATGAAGAACCAGAGCTACTGATGAAACATCAGATTTCGTCCTTCCAGAGGATGGATCCCAGCGCATTGTCATACCAACAATTTGACGCTCCCCTAGCATCATAATGTAACTACCATTAGCACGGCGTAATACTGGCTCGCAGTCGTAAGGGATCATTTTGTCGGGGTCTAGGCGAACATTAGTGATCGGTTTGGCATGAAGTTGATACTGTGAATCCCATGCGTTGAGTGTGCGACACTTTTTTCGCCTTTTAGTCATTTCTTGCTTGGTAAATCGTTCTGGCCATAAAGCATCAGCATAAAGGTCAACCACACCAAATTTTTCATTAATCTTTATGTGATATAGCTTATTGATCTTAGACACGGTGAAATCTATACCTTCTTCCAAGCAGCGACTGAATTTGTGGATTCCAGAAAATACATATTCTGGATAAAAATCTAAAAGCGCTTCTTGAGTATCTCGAATGCGTCTTTCCTTAGAAAACATTCGCCGTATAAAACAGTTTGCCTTAGATTCCTGCATTTCTTTGTATATTGAGTCGTGACTATGCGGAGTACCAATAAACAGAGTAGTGCCCCCGGGTACCAAGATAAAAGGTTGCTCTTGCAGTCTAAATTTTAATTTTTCAATATTTTCAGGTGTATTAACATTGCTTGGTACTTCTACATCGTCATTTTGAATATGGGTAGCGCGCTGTCCAGTTACGGTAGAAAGGATGCCACGAGCATACATTGAGCCGTATCTGGTATCATTTGCTCCTTCTACCCACCATCGACGTATTCCCCCATCACGTTTTTTAATACCTGTAGCTTGGCATAGAGGATGGTTTTCCAATACATACTGAACACCATTTGAGCATTTTTCCGCATCTGGATCATTTGCTCCTTGGTGAAGGATTAGATCATCTTTATCCCGGTAATAGCGCCAAGCATTGAAAACAACCACAATACCTGATTTGTTATGACCACGTGGCAACATGAGAAGGTTGTCAACTTCCTCAGATAAATTTTCCATCCAGTCACATACTTCTATATGAAAAAGAGGCGTTTTCCTCTTCAGGTACTTATCCCAAAGTATATAAAACTCAGCAAATGAAGCCTTTTGCATTAGCTCAGCCTCTTGGATCGTACTTCTTCTACAGCTTTCTTGGCACTTTCAATAAGATTTTCTTCATGTTTTTTCTGAGTTGCTTCTGTGGAACTGCTTGGTGGTATATCCCCTCGACGGTACGCTAAAACTTGCTCTACTTTTGTGATAGCAGATGCACACTGATTTAAACCTTTATACAGCCAGACCTTATTGCCACGATCTTCCGGAGTGTCAAATCCGCAATCAGATGCTGCATATGCAATCTTGATCAGGTCGTCTGTCATTTTCTCTGACAAATCCTCAAGTTCTATAATTTGATCATCACGCATAAAAAATCCCCCGTATATAACTGTTATACGAGGGGTTAAAATCAGGTTTGTTGGGTGTATTTACTCTCTAGCTTTGTAAAAATTATATGTCCATACGGCTAAGCCAATACCAGCTACTAAGTCAATGATTGCCCAAAACTCTTTTGGGAATACGATCTTTAAAAATGGATTAAAGATTATTGCAGCAAAACCTAGAAAAAATGGGATAATTTTTTGTTGATTATTAAAAGATATGAAGCATGCTATTGCAAAGGCAAAAAATGCTATGAATCGTAGCAACTGATAATAACCATAAGGTAATGGTAAGACTCCTAAAGCGACCACTAGAGCTGCCACATAAAATAAGTGATGCTGTTTCATGGTTTATCGCTTTCCAAATAAGACAGACCCTATTGTTAATATTATTACTATGATAAATGGCCAAAGATAAAGAGCAAGGGAAGCAAACCAACCCCATCCCCATCCTTCATGTGCACCATAAACTCCCAATATAGTTCCCAATACTGGAATACCACATGTAATCAAAGCAGCAATAAATGCAAGAAAACCATTCCAGTCCCACACATTCGAAAATAATGTATAAATACCAAAGAACTGTAAAGCTGATACCACCCAATGAGCGATAAACATTAGTCCTGTAGCTCCACCTGCAACTATATTTTTCATTGTATTATTCTCTCAAAATTTGGCGTCTGAATATCGCCTAAGTCATCGCCCCAGTATCGGGTACGGTCTTGTTCTCTCTCGGCCTTCCTTAGTAGTTTTTCACGGTAGCCTGGAGCAATCATATCCTGCATTTCATCAAAAATTAAGCGATTCGTTGCCGCTTTTGTATACCACAAGTTTTGGGAAGGAACCTTTCCTTTTAAAAATTTAAATGCCTCATTACCTGCATTTGTTTCAACTCCGTTAGAAAGCTGTGTAGCATTTCCTACTGTTAAAGAAAGAATACTTTTAAAGTCGGAACCAAACGGACCAGCTATAAAATCACCTGCATCACGGCCACTGGTATCCATTCCTGCCACCAGAATATCGCCTAACACTGGCAAACCACCGCCAGCAACAAAAGAACGTTTAAAGAAATCTACTGTCTTTTCTGGATCGTCACTGTCCCACATCGTGGCAGGATCATTACCATTGGCCAGTTCTTTCAACTGAACAACCAGCCCCCCTAATACAGTGGTCATGGCAATCAGTGAAGTTGCGTACCCTACCTTACTGGCTTTAGTTGGTTGACTCATTGCCCGGCTACCGTGTCGCATCAGAAAGGCTGCTGAAAATGATTTGAACTGAAGCATAGATTTAAGGATTTCCCCCATTGCTGTACCTTTTCTGGTACCGGGATTCATCCAGGTTCGCTCACGCAATCCCGCTTCAACCACAGCCATACCCTGTTCATCCAGTAGATGTGCCTGAAATTGTGTAGCGACTTCATCACGTACTTTTTTAGGGTCGCCAAAAATATTTAATTTTTCGTCTGGTATTTGATAAATAGAACGCGCTGACATTAATTGATTGCCCTTGCGATCTACTACAGGATCAGCTAGGCGCATGACTTCCCAAGCGCGTTCTGACAATCCGGTTTTCTCCATAAGTTCACGATCATCAATGCTTAAATCTTGCCAGGCTTTAGATCGAGATAAACGGCCATATTTCTCCATTAGCATTTTAGTAAAACCAACTTTGGAGGCCGATGTAAGAGCATTAAGACCAGAAACTCGCATTACCTGAGTGGCAACAGCACTTGAAACGCGCGCTAATTTTTGAGACTTACCACTAACTGAAGTAAGACCATCATCAGAGAAACGGGCAATAGAGCCCAACATTTCTTCTGTAGCCAGTCCGAGAGAATGGGCCAATTCACGATCTGCTTTATTGGCTGGATTCAATTGGGATAATAGTTCACCAAACGTTTTACGATAAGCGATACTATGAATTGAAGCTGTTTTAGCAATCATAGCCTGATCAGTTACTGAAGATAGAGTAGTACCACCCAGCATGGCAGCTACATTCATAGATCGGTATGTAAGGCCGAGATTAGCCAGGACTTCGGATTGCGGTGTATTCTGTCCTGTAAACTCATCAAACATCGTTTGAGCACGTTTACGTATACGGCCGGTTTTCTCGGCATCTAAACCTTTTTGCCAGTCTTTTTGCTTTGCTGCATCCATCAATATACGCATTGCATTTTTGGGATTACTTCCTAAGTTTTCAGCAAGTGCAATATCTTTCGAGAGGCCATTTATATGAGCTTCAACCAGATCAACAAAAGGCATTCCCCCAAAATCCGCTTGATAGTCAAGCCATGCATCGGCGCTTTTAAAGTGCAGTACCCGTGATTCAGAATGTCTGCTGGTAATCTTGGAATTACCACCAAATGACTGTCTACCTATTTCTGTTTTATTAGCACCGTTACTACTTAATGTGTCGAAGGCATATTCTAGTACCACCCTGATTTCTTGTTGTGAATAGTATGTGCCATCCTCATGAACATATTTTGAGGTATCAATTAAGGTTTCAGCTTTTTCAACCCAAGTTTGCTTCCCTGCCTTCACGATTTTGGCTAAATCATGTGTTTGCGGTAGTCCCCAATCATCCAGCTTTCCTACATCGCCACCAGAGCGGTTAAATCGTTCGCGCATGTTTTCAAAAACTTCGCCCATTTTGTCTGAAATTTTCTTGGCTACCGGATCGCCCGTATTCACCCCGAAACGTTCACGCACGATATTTTGAACCATCTCTTTATTTGTGAAGACACCCAAACCATCTTTAATATTGGTGTAGAAGTCTACTAAGTCACCCCGATAAATTGAGGCAATTGCTCGTGCTTTAGAATCAATAGACTGTATGCCGGACATATCACCATGAGCAGCAACCAGTCGATCTAGAACTTCGCTAGCTGTAAGAGTGGAATGATCCAAAAGAGCTAAGTTTTTGCTCTGGGTTAAAATATCCTGAGCAGCAATTTTATGCTTTCGCTTTAACTGCTTTTGAATGTCCTGTGCAACGAATTTACCAGCCTCAGCTAGCTTGTCAGCATCCGATAAATTGCGCCATTTATTCACATCCTGTTTTGCAAGAGACTTCATGGCTTCTTTAATTCGCTGTTCAATCTGCCGAGCCTCTTGCTGATTTAATTCATCCTTGCCAAGAGCTTTGGCTACGGCGGCCTTGCATTGGTCTTTCATAATAAAAATACCCAGATAATTTTCATCATCTGAGCATAGTTTTCAGTATTGTTTATTGTGTAAAACTAAAATAAATATTACTTTACTAACGTTAGCCAAGTTGAGATTTGAAATACGCCACAATAGCTTCAACTATCAAAGCTTGACTTGTTTCTTTAGCGTACGTTAGACCTCTGCTCAAGATTGAGACCCCTACAACTTCTTCCGTAATTTCTTCTTTTCCTTCTAGATCTTTAATTAACCCCTGAATTTGTAACTCGTTCGCATTCAAAAAATACTCTCGCAGTTCTTTTATAAAATTACTATTATTAGGAGTATTAAGATTTAAGTAAGCTACTGTTGTACGCTTTGCCTCGATCCTACCAATATGTGATTTTGCCCCATTTTGCACAATAGCGCCAAAACCACAATCAGTTGCCACTATTTCTTCAACAGAGCTTCCGTCAAAGTTTTCAGGTCTTGTACTCATCATCACTATCCTTTGATTTAATAAGTTTTTAATAGTACAGAATTAGGTCTTATTCGCCAAACTGTAAAGCACAACTAATTGCTGTCTGAGTTGCCAAAGTATCTAAATCAGCTTGCTTTGCTTCAGCTTCCAACTCATCCAGACGCTCGCGCAAGGTCATAGTAATTTCCTCAATTTCTCCATCTGGTCGCATACGGCTAACAGAAATTTCCTGATCGGGATTATTAAAGATAATATCCAAAGCGGCCTTTTCTTCTGGACCATCACCAAACAATGAACCTTGACGCGGATCACCCATGGCTTCGATTTCATTAATCCGTGATTGAATGTTTTCTCCAATGGCTTTGGCACTACGCTTATTCTGATCAAAGACATTCAGGAACTCACGTGCACCAGGTGCAAGCCCATCATCAATGAGCTGCCTTTGGTTTAAATAATCCGGTACATTCTGGCCGCTGGCCTTTAAATCACTCAGCTTTTGTGCTGCTTGCGCCAAGTCTTGAGCAATAGTATTTTGATGCCGGCCGCCTTGTTTAACCAGATCACCAAGTTGTGCTAATTGTGGTGCAGCACGAAGCAGAGCATTTAAAACGCTCTTACTATCATCTTCCAGATTTTCAGCAAGGCGTGTTACAAGACTAGAGTCACCATAGGTACGTTGCACCATAGCGGATTCAATCCGGCGCTTACCTTCTTGCGATAAACGTCCTTCTGATGTCATTACACTGGCACGTTCTGATTGTGGCAACTGATTAACGAAGTTCCGCACAAAATCCATTGAGCCATCTAAATTGATCGTCCCATCATTATTGATTTTAAGAAGTGATGCATCAGGCAGCCGATCTACATCAGAAACTGCGCGCTCAGATGCGCTGAATTGAGCCACATCAGATTCATTGGCTAATCTGGCAAACTCTACCCGGTCAGTATCAGTTAAGCGTGTACGTACTAAAACAGGGCTATTTATGCCCGATATATCCATACCACGTTCATTAGCCCAATTCTGAACAAAATCATGATATGCATCAGCACGTCCAGATTCATAAGCCTTGCCTATTGCTAGCGTTCGACCATTACCGGATTCCACTACATTGTCTATGCCAATAATTGGTGCACCATCACTCAATTTATAAGACTCACCCAGCAGCTCAGGTTTTAAGTCATTAGCCATATTTTCAATCTGCTGCCGTGAAGCAGCACGGGTACGGTCACGAGGCTGCAGCTCTGAAGGATAAGCTGGATTTACTCCATATAGTGCGTCATTTGATGTAATCAACTCTTTCAGGTCACGAACTTCATAAGCCACGTCGTAGCTTGAACCATCCATACCATAAGCTGTGCTGGTACCAGATCCACCGTAACGCGCACTAAGTGCATTCCACTTGTTGCGCCATTTGTTGATAGCTTGACCAACGCTTAGACCTGACATGCCGTTATTCTTCACAATATCATTGGCGTACTTCGGGTCATACTCACGAACTACATCAATTAAAGGTCGATTTGGATCTGCCTTTAAAACCTTGACTGCACCGGCAGGACCTAGCAGATGCCCTAAATATTGCTCATGAGCAATTGGAGGTCTGCCAAGTTTCTTGTCAATATAACTATTCGCCATCTTGATATGTTTCAGGCCAATACGGATCTGTTCGTTTACATCGTTACGATTACCACCGCCTAAGTTTCTCCAAGTTTTATCTAGTACCTGGAAAACACCGTGAGCCGTAGATGAACCATTCTTGGCAGATGAGTTGAACTTTCCCCCTGTTTCAAGATGACTGATTGTTAAGGCAACCGAAGGGTCTACACCTTCCTGCTGTGCACGTTTAGCAATATTTTTACCTTGGCCAGGTAGAGACATAGTTTCATAATTAATTGATCTTTGCTTCTCATCACCATGTACCGGATACACCACATTCACAGGTCGGCCAGCTCTAATACTTTCTGTAGCATCATTTAGGTTTTTTAAGTGATTATTATGCTGAATTGGATTGCTTGGCTTAATCGGTATAGATGTATCATCAAGTTGCATCCGATTAACTTCGAGTGCAGCTTCAATCTGTGTATTTCGAGCTTCGATTTGATCTACATCAAGACTTGATAACTCTGTCTCTACATCAGTATTTAAACGGCCCTGCATGTACCGGCCGGCACCAAACAACAAGCCATTTAAAAGAACTTCAGTACCGATACTTTCAGGCGTAACTTCATATTTTTTAGCCTGCTTTTCATATCCTTCTGATTCAAGAATCTCACCAGATAAAGCTTGTCCACCGGTAGAGACTGCTGTGGCACCACCGACTGAAATGACCGCATCTTTAACCAGACCACCCTTACCCTTAAGACTGAATGACAAGGGAAAAGCAGTGGATATACCAGCCACAGTTCCATCTATTGCAGCAGTTTTAAGTGCTGTATCAGAATCAACACCCTGGTCCACCAGATCCTTATAGTTGTAATCAGTTTCAGAAAGACCGGTTACCAGTGCTGCTCCTGCCGTTCCACCTCCTAAACTACCAACAACTGCACGTGTGGCATAATCACCTAAAGCAAAGCCGATATTGCCAACTATGCCTGTATTTTCCTTATCTTCTAATGCCTTTACACCTTCAAGAATCAGTGAATTCCAGGCATCTTCCTTCTTGCCCTTAAACTCCTGATAAGGCTCTATAAAGTCATCATTAGATAAATCCTTTATCGTATATTCCAGGCGGTCAGTTATGGCGGTAATAGGTTTGGTGATGGTATCAGCCGCCTTTGCAAAGCCTGCACCTGTTCCGCGTAATGGCGCTGTAATTGCACCACTAAATGCCCCGGGTGCTTCTTTAGGTGTGGTGTCCTTATGCTGCAATCCTTTTGCATTAAGCTCATCAATCTGACGCTGATCTTCACCTGAATATTCTGACAACCAGTTACTCATTTTTTAATCCCCTCCGGCATAGTCCCGTTATAGAGTGCTGTACCACGTTCATTGATCAGGTCATAGGTAATAGCTCCTGTTTTTGGATTAGGCTCACCACGACGTAAGCGTAATGAACGTAATTCAGATTCAGGCACACCGTGTTTTTTCGAAAGTCCTTGATAAATTCCTTCAAGGTGGGCTTCAAAACGGCTGTCACTCATTCCGTAAGGCTTTGATACTTTCCAGTCACGAATATCACTGCCTGTATAACTTTTGAAGTTGCCTTGAGAGTAAGTACCGCCAGTCGCCATGCTTAAAGCGGTTTTACTAATGCTGTCGCTAATATCGTCCTTGTCTTTGTGTTGATAAGCTTCACGCTCTGTTAGATGTGCGTAGATTGACTTGTAAGCTGCAAACGTCATATTTGCTGTTGAGCCACTAGCGGATTGACCCACGTATTCATTGAATTGCTGTTTTAACAGATCATCTTTAGGCATGATCATCTGCTTGTTTTTCAATGCTTGGGTACCGCTAATAATTGCTGCTGAAACATCCTCACCTTTTTGCGACCGGAAATTATTCATTCTAGCCACGCCTGCCATAACATAAGACATATCGCCGCCACCAAGCTGACCCAGCACTGAACCCCATATTTTAGGCCCATCTTTAATGCCTCGGCTCTCACTGATCAGGCTGCCAATAAAATCTAACTTTTGATTAACTGGCATTGCATCAAAAGAATCTTTAAGTCCATTAACTTCTGCTGGACTAATCGGCTTAAGTACCGCGTTTGGGTCTTTCTTTTTCTGGGCAATTTGATAGGAACCAATCTCTACAAGTTTTTTGGCTGCCGAAGCTGGCGCCAGTTTCATTTCAGCAGGATCAAGATCAGGCAACTGAATGCCACGTTCACGCAATCCCAGATTTGGATCATCTTTTAAGGTGCTCATACGATCACTATAGATACGCTCATAAGCACTTAATATCTTGTTCTCTGCAACCGGATCAGCGGATGAACTGTTAGCAATTTGAGCTTTCATGTCACTGATCCTTTTAGCTTGCTCTGCTGAACTAAGCTTAGAAAAGCTTTGAAAGTTATCTGACTGCTTGAGATAGAACTCATACTCGCCCTGCATTGATGTGCCAGATACCAATGCACCAACATTTTCTATATAGGACTTGTCCAGCTCTCGACCGGTTAAGACATTGCTGACAAAATTATTCAGATTTTTTTCAGCCTCGGTCTCGCGCTTTTTCTGTTCAATTTCCTGACGATCCTGGATTGTGCGTAAGCGACTTAATGCAGATGCTTTATTTTTCTGAATGGTCGGCCCATCCAGATATCCATATTTACCACTATCCAGATCAGTAACCAGTGCCTGCAAGGCTTCAGTATTCGAACTATCAACTGCGGCTGTTACGCGCTGGTCAATATCCATCTGATCCGAGGTAACATCAAGGTTGTAAAGTAAATCTGCCTTGGCAGTTTGTGAGATATTTAATGCTGCAAGATTTTCCTGTAAATATTGCTTGCGAGCTCCAGGTGCCAATCGGGTAGATATTTGAAAAAAGCGTTCTGCCAATTGGCTATCTTTCTGTTCGTCAACTTTTAACTGTAGTGGGAGAAAGTTAGAGCGCTGCTTGTTGACTGAACTATTCCAGTATTGCTGGAACTGCTCACGGGCATGAACAGGCAGATCATTTTCCATCTGCTTAAACTGCTCAGCGGACCACGTTTTTAATTCTGTATCAGCATCTTGTGCTTTTCGCACACCATTAGCCACGTCATTACGCAACAAAGTTACTTTTTCTGCGAAGCCTGTAGACAATACATCATCGACTTTTGCCTTGGCTTCTTTTTCTGCCAGATCGTTGTTATAAAGCTCAACACGTTTAGCACTAACCTCCTGTTCCTGTCGCTGTGCTTCGCGTTGTTCTAATGCGCCACCAATTGCATCACCCATGCGACTTACGCCTGTCAGCGGCACTTGCCGCGCCATCGGTGCATCAGGAATAATACGACCTTGTGAACGTGGGATAATCGCCATTATTTCCATCCTCCACTGAGCTGACCAACAGCGTTAAATAAATCGCTCGTGGCTTCCATACCATAGTTATTACGCTGCATTTTGCCTTCACGTCGAATCCTTTCAGCTTGGTAACCTGCGCCTCTCTTGGTCATTTCAGCATTATACTCAGCATCTAAAAGGTGCTCATTTTCAATAAGAGCTGCTGCACCCACATCTACATCAAGACCATTTTCTGCGGCAACTGCTCGTGCACTTGACGCATTTCTTTTGCCATCTTCTTTAATCTTTGAAGCCTGAAGATTGGCGACTGAACGTACTGTTTTAGCATTACCTTTTGAAACGGCATCTGCTGTCACGGCATTGCTATAGCCCTGCAATGCTTTAAAGCTTGAAGATATTCCTCCTCCACTACACATGGTTAATCTCCTTCTCTAAAACATAGCCAGTAAGTTTTAACCCAAGATGCTCATAAAACTGAACGGTTTTATCTGCGTGGATTCCCGACATGGTGCCAAGCTGAATGCGGTTCACACCCTGAGCTTTAGCCCATTCAATATAATGCTGTACCAGTTTCACAGCAGCACCAGATTTACGGTACTCTGGCAGGACATACACACCATGTTCAAAAGCCAGAACATGACCGGTACGCCAGCAGAGTCCGGTTTCACCAATCAATGCACCAATGGGATTGTGTGACGTGTCGTACACCAGAAAAACAGATTGCAGATATTCGATAAGGTGATTCAGAAAGGCTCTGACTGTGGGTTCATGTAGGCCTTGCTTGCTAAAATTTGGTGATTCCTGAGTAAGGCGCTTGCCAAAATCGACAAGCGTCTCCAAGTCCGCTATTGACGCTGCTCTTACTTCAAACATTCTATTTCTCATTCATTGACATTCGGATAGAAATAGATTGCAAGTGAAATGGCTGGGGTTTGTTGTGTGTTATTTTTAGCTGCAACTCGTAGAGTGACTGCCACCCCATCTGGTTTTCAAAGGTATAGCCCGTATATGGCTTATTGTTAAATGCACTTTGACTATATGTTTTTGTTGAAAGCTCCTTACCATTTACTGCACCACCAATTGATTCATTTAGATAAATTGCTACCTCATGAATAGTGACCTTGTTAAACATGGAGGTAGATGGTACCTGGCTATAATCTGGTGGAAGAAAGTCAATTTCAAATGTGAAAGGCTGGCCAATCGATATAACCTGATTCAACTCAGGATCGTTTAAATTAATTGCTGTGCCAGAAATGGAATACCTTGAGTAGAAATATCCATAATCATTGGAAAAGTTCACCAAAGCATTATTAATAATATTGAGCGGCAAGTTGGTTATTGGGCCTTTACCCTGGCTCACTAAAATATCCAACTCGCAGTCACTTTGTGCGGTTTCTTTTAGCTCCTCAAGCACGATATTTTCATTTCGCTGCGAAAGGATGAAACATTGATCCTCACCCAATCCCGTTGGTAAAGAACACATAGACAAGACATTGCAGCCGAAATCATGTTGCGCCCAAGCATTCATACTTTGCTCGCGGTTCAATGTAATACTCGCAACTTTCCCATCATTCAAAACAATCCAGACCACACTGTTAGGGGTCTGCTGATAAGCCATTTCCTTGATTCCGCCGTGATTTTCAGTGATGTGACGAGCAATAACAGAGAGTTCAGGAGACACCAGACCATCAGATTGAAAGTCATACGCTAAAGCTCGCAACCACTCACCACCACGCTGAACAAACAGCAACTCATTACCCACCATGATTGGCCTTACATCTTTCTGGGCACCATGGCTAGTATGCTGATCGATCTGTGCCGAGGCTGGTGTTAGGGCCCCAGATGATTTGACCATAAACTCAGAACCGCCAGTTAGAGCGACAACTCCACCACGCTGCGCCAGATGCAAAATATTGTCAGACTGTGTAGAGCTTGAGGCTATACTGAATGCATCAGCGTCTAGCGTTGTCTCAAGATAATTCCCATCATCCGCAATTCGGCTAAACCACATCTGGTTAGGGCTGGCTTTCGTATTGGCAAATACCAAACGTTGTTTAAAAAAGCAGACTGTACGCGGATAACCGTTTTTATCACTAAAAGCCAATGAACTTAACGTCCAAGATTTGGCAATAGCTTGCACTTCGGCATTCAGCTTCACCATTACCTCACCAAGTGCCCCCGTTGGTGAAACAATTGAAGTGATTTTGACTTGGCCACCGTTGATATTTACGATCGCACCAATGTGAGAATCATTAAATACAGCCGCATCGCCTGCTGTGACAACCTCCCAATCTGTACTATCAGCAACTGGGGTCTTGCCCTTGTTATCAGTTATAGCGCGCCATGTTTTTCCAGAATAAATAACACGCTCACCAATGATGTAATTTTCATTAGTATTCCAGTTCGGGAAGGCAGATGAGTTTAATGCAATGGTCTTACCTACCTCTGTACCTGTTGGAGTAAGCGCCACATTAGGACTGGTACCCAGATCATCATTTGGATGAACACTAAACGTGAATGGTGCAAACTGCCAGTTCGAGAAGTCTGCAGAAGATACAAAGCGGTGAACAGGTGTATCGCCCTGAACGAAGAACATGCGGTACTTTGTATGAGCTACCTGTATTTCGCTTACTTTCTTTTCGGTGTCGTACGGTGTTGTGGTTTCCCATACAATCACCTGTGTTCTAGGGTTATATACCTTTAAAATACCCACCCCCAAGAGGAGTAAATAGGCATTTTCAGAGTTTGAGCTAAACGGAATGATTCGCTGAATACCGGGCATAAGTGCTCTAAACTTTGTACCTGGTCTTTTTTTGGCTCCACCCTCCACCAATGGCAAGGCATTCAGTAATTTCTTAGCGCCGTTACCATATTGCTGAACATCGGTTCTGGTCCATAAAAGTGGACTAAGCTCGCCACTGCTAAGATTATTTTTTAGTGTCCACATTCTCATTAGTAGCGACTCCCTAAGTAATAAGAATCAGCGTATTGCATATCTTGGCTTGGACGTTCTTGAGCGTTAATAGCCCGTGCACGTTTGAGCAATTCCACTAATTCGGCTTTGGCGCTCTCCCCGGATGCATCACTTCCTGTGACCGGTTTTGATAGTCTTGCTGCAAGTTTTAAACTTAATGCTTCACACAGCATCGGGTCCCAAGTCTCCTCGTTATCATTGTCAAAGATGTACTCAAGGTAGATCTGCTGCTGATTGGCCAGAATGTAGCGATTCTCGACTTCATACTGTTCTGTGTTGGCACTAATGATCCGAATATAATCACGCGGCAAGGGAAATGCTCGCGCATAACCGAAAGTTGGATAAGTGCTTACTGGTGATAGAATTGCTCTTTTTTTTGCACATGACCAAGGATGATCGCGCAATAAGGAGAGACGAGCCTGATCGTACAAAGCGCGGCATCGCTCGGCATTAGGTGAATCTTCTTCAAAACTTGCAATACCGCTAGCGCCTATCGCACCAAAGGCAGCATTACATATATCAACTTTTGTAGAGAACATGAAAAAGCCTCGATAACTTTTAATTCTACTTATAGTTACCGAGGCTTGGATTAAGTCGGTTGGGTGTTAAAACTGCTTATCTATCGAATCTTGGTAAAGCTTTTCTTTCAGCAAATAACCTTCAAGCATCCAGATTTTATTACGTGCATTCTCATACGCCATTTTGCGGCCAATCTCTGGATCAAAGTTCTCAGGACTTGCACACGCTGATTCACCTGTAACAGTGAATCCATTTTTAAGGACCAAAACACAGAAAGTAAGCGTATCAAGAGCTTCAGCTTTTTTGATAGCTTCTGGCATATCCTTGCTGTAATACACACCTACAGCTTCACCAGCAATAAAATAATGCTCACTTACAATTACTGCATCAATATCAGCAGGCGTTAAACGTGGAGCATTTAAGCCTTTTTCTTGAATCTCTTGTTCGATTTGCTGTTCTGAATTGCTCATTTTATAATTCCTTTCGCTACGTTTTCTTGGTCTAAAAAAAGCCTCACACCCCGGTCAAGATGTGAGGCAAAACCCCAATTATGGAATGTAGTCGATAGCAACTACTTTTTTCTCATTAGAGCGGCCTGCACCAAATGAGTGAACGCCACCAACCTGTTTAACGTTCTTTTTATCAGGACGTTTACTGATGTCAAAGTTGGTAATATCTGCATCACCAAAATGAACAGCAGTTTTTGTATATACCGGTACACGCTTGGAACCAACCGTAGCACCTGCACTAACTTTTTCGTAAGCCACCCAGTTAAAACCAAGCCACTTAGTACCGACAGCGCCATCATGTAGCATCTGGATTTTCATATGATCCGCATTGGTTAATGTGGTGTCATTTAGAAAATCATTCAACATGTCAGCGGTATAAGCGATAAATAACTCTTCGCCATTTTGCTCATCACATTCGTTTTTACGGAACAATGATTTAGCGTAAATGATCTGTTGTTTTAATGAGCCGAACTCAGGAGCAATAATTTGCTCTGATGGCAGATTCACAGTGGTTACGCTTGAGACACCTGCATCATTTACTACTTTACGGGTAACAGGTCCCACCAGAGCGTTATAAATCACGTCATCAATTTTACGTTCGCGAGCACTATGTAATAGCTGCATATATGGATCTGATGGCTTAGCTTCCAGCTTGGCTTCATCGCGCGGTTCAATTGGAATGAATAGATCAAAGTCAGACATAAGTGCGGTACGTACACCTACATCTGGATGAGTCCACTCAGTGTCCCCGAAGCGCGCGCCTGATGGCTGCATTTCAACAGTACCCATATCATTAATTGTGAATGACTCACCCGTAATTTTGCCACGATATTTAACGGTTTTAAGCAAACGTGATAGACGCTGCTGCGAGGCAACTTCATAAGCATCATGATACTGCTGTACAAATGCCGCCGTGATTTTGTTTTCATTAGCCATTGGCTATTTCCCCCTTACTTATATTGCTTCTGATAAGCCGCTGCTACCTCGGCATGGACGCGCGCATGGTCTGGGTGTGAATCATCCATATATGCTTCCGACTTCATCAATTCTTTAGGATCTACGGCTCCATTCGGTTGGGTATTTGATGGAAGTAAGTCTTCTTGTAGATGCTGGCCATAGTAAGCAGCCAATTTAATGCCGAAGGTTGGAGAATCTACTTCATCCATGCTAAGGCCGGCTGCTTCAATTGCCTGTTTTGCCAAGTTAATATTGCCTTCAAAGGCTGCGCCCCATTCCTCTTGAAGCTGTTCAATTTGCACAGTGTTATGCTCAACAAAAGCTTCAAGAACAGCATTCATTTGCTCGTTGGATACACCAAGGCTATGAGCTTTTTCCAGGAAGGCTTTATTGCTTTCAATTGATGAGAAAGCTTCAAGGTCAAAACCATCAATAGCCACTTCATACCCATCAGCAGATTCAGGAATATTTGCTTCAGGCTTGTTGTTTTCTTCAGTTTTAGTTTCCGGATTTTTCGGGTCCTGATTTTGTTGCTGCTCACCACTTGGATTAGTTTCAGTATTTGCCTGATTATTCTCTGGTGTTACATCTGGCGTTTGTGTTTGCTGATTCTGTTCTGTTGTTGTGGTATCTGTAGTAGCTGGTTGCTGTGCATCAGTCATTGTTTTCTTCCTCGGAATAAGATGGATCGTTAGCCCTGTTGATCTGGTTAATGATGAAGTTGATAACGCTCTGCTGGCCTAGACGATGGCAAGTTTCGCGCTCTCCTCCTTTCTCATCAGGAACAAAGGCATCACGGCAAAATACAGAAGTTAAACTGTTTAAAACTCGCTGCCCGTTTGTATCTAAATCAAATACAATCTGAAAAGTTGCTGGTGTTGCTGGTCGCAACTTACGAGTCTGAACAAAGTTTCCCTGCCGCTGGATTTCTTCATTTTCCTGCTCGGCTGCTGTATTTGATTGGGTAATTTCAGACAGGTGTTCACGGGTTTCATTAAGTTCGCTTTCAAGCTTGGAGATTTTTTCTAGAGCCTTAATTTCAGCTACTGACTTATGGTAATTAACAGTCTCTAAATCACACTTTTCTTTATGGCACTTCCACCAGCCGACCAGTGAAAGCAGCAAAGCAATAGTAAGTACCATAGTAATTAAAATCATTGCATCGTCTCACTGGTTAATTGATTCTCTACACCTTTCGCTAGTGCATTAGTCATCTGCTGAGTTGCCACAGCCTGTTGCTCTTGCATCGCCGCAGCTTGCTGCTGTTGAGCGCGTTGTTCACGAATTGCCTGAATAGCTTCAGGTGTACGAAGGATTGAAGGCGGTGTACCCAGTCGAGCGCCAGATACTTGAGCTACTGCATCAAAATCAATATTGTCCAAGACAGATGGATCGCCTTGGGCTACCTGTCCAATTAATGCCAAGTGACGTTCAATAGCACTTACATCTTCAAGTTGTTGAGCGCGTGCCAACGGTGAAGTAAACTTGAATGACATACTTCGGCCTTGCAGATCTTCAGGCGCTTCACCAATCCTTTTATCTTTACTGAAAACTCCTGAGCGATAAGCCAATCCGAAAGAACGTTCTAGTAACGGCTCAAGTAATTCAGACTGTGAACGGCCATATAGCGGACCTAACTGTTGCCGGATCAGATCAACACGCACATGCACCTCTGTAGCGGTCATATTTGGTCCGGATGCAGGTTGCAAAGCATCTGCCATAAGTTTTTTACGGATACCAGCCTGTAACCGAGTTATCCCCTCATCTGATATTTGAATACTGTTACCAGTATCCAATCGCTTCAATGAATCCGTGGCTGCTGCGGTAATAATCTTTCCGCCTCCCAGCCGCACGGTTCTTGGGTTAAAAATACCGTCATCTGCACCAATCCACATACCTAAAACACCAATTTCCAGACTACGTGTGTAGTCCCGAAGAATTTTATTAAGCTGCTTGGCATCTGGTAATGCAGTAGACATGGCACCAACACCATAAACGCTGCCAGGTATTTTTCTAAACCGGGGAACAGCACAAGGAAATTCGTCATAACCCGATTCCTTGAGCATGGTTTTAGTGTCTACTTCAACATGATATGTGGCGAAAGCTTTTTTCTTTGCCAGCAATGGCCTGCCATCGCGTGATGGCTTAAAGTCTGGTCGTGGCTCAATTGCAAATAAAACTTTAAATCGCTTATCCGGATTGTTTTTATAGGCATCTTTAACCGCATCACTAACCTTGTTTTCGCCATACTCACTGATTAGCGCGGATGCAGTCATCTCAAACTGCCGATAGATTGTATCTACAATGCCATCCTGACGAGTTGAAGCCAGATAGCATTCAGCAATAGGCCAAGTCTGGAATACATAGCCACCGTTAGCCTTGCGGTCAATATCCTCAAAAATTACACCCCAGCCAGCTACAACATAGTCCAGGATCAGATCAAATATTTCTGAATCAAAATTAGCGCCGTGAATATTTGTCCAAATAAAATGACAGACTTTTTCTAGCCAGCGTTTTCCCTCTGTCATTTCCGATGCATCATCCAGTCCATCCGGAACAGCTTTAAACCAGATTGCATTCGCAGGAGTTGTACCGGAGATAAGACTTGAAACAAGTATTAATACTGCCTCTGAAGCAGTAGAATCCAGCAGCTCAGCTCGCTGATTATTACGTGTATTTGTAATATCACTGCCATCAAAAGCCTGCTGCCTTTCTGGTGCGCCGTACTGATAACATTCTTTCCAGTGCTTTTCTAAAGGCAACCGAACTGCTTTTAAGTCTTGAAGGCGCTTACAAAGCTGAGCCACTTTTTCCATACTAGCCCCCTAAAGTAGTTTTCTTTTCAGTGTCTGATACTGGCGCCAAGACCTCAGAAGCTTTGCGCTTACGCTTTTGAGCTGTAGCTACGTTTAACTCTTCTTGAGCCTTACGCTTTGCTTCAATATCAGCCGCTTCTGCATCAAAGCCTTTTGAATCGGCCTTGGTATCAGTAAGGCCGATTGCATCAGTCACTTTTGAAATAGCTTTACCAAAGAATCCGCCACACATTAGCGAACCTCCTTGGACCATCCCTTAGGGGTAAGAACAGTTACGCGTCGCTCTTGGCCAGACGGATTAACATCATGCGCTTGAGTGGCTGAGCTTACAGTTGATGCAGATCCGCGCTTGAGTTGTGCATTTTCTTGTTCAAGCCGATCCATACGCTCCTTCATCTCGGCAAGAATTTCAGACGTATTTTCTGGTGCTACAGTGCTTCCAGTAGCCAGTAGTTTTTCACCCACATCTGCGACTTGGTTTAATGACTGGTTATCATCTGGAATTACATCAACACTTTCCGCCTTGCCTTCTGGCGCTGTGTCATGGTTTTCATGAATTACTGGCTGAGCTGCCACATCAACAGTCTGTGTTTTAACTTCGGTTTCCTGTGCCTTGGTTGCACCTGGTGTTTTGATTGCACGAGTCATGATTAACGCCTCAATTGTTAGTGTTCAAGGCTTAGTCTTGCTCGTCGTGAGTCGGGGTTTGTTGGGTAATTGGAACGGCAGAACATTTAAAGGCTCTACACTTTTTTGTGTAGTTAGATGTGAGCAATTTTGCTCATATCTATTTCCCCCAATGGTGAAAGTTGAAAATAAACAATCATTTAGTCCAAACAGATTTTTAGTGCATTAAACAGGCTTCGCGTTTTGGGAAGTGATAGCAAGGGCGCTCTGACTTATCCTTAGCTAGATAGGTGCCCCGAAAATTTGGGGCAGCCTTTAGAGTCTTTGTAATCTCCAATAAATTTTGGAGATTGATTTGCTCCTAGAGTATGTCCTCAAATTGAGGAAGACTTAGATATGAGCTTTGCTAATATTGATTGATGCTCAAATATGAGCATCGGCACTGTAAGAGAATTTCGTAGTTAATTGCTACGAACTTTGGTCAACGCAATTTTGCGCTTACCTTAGAAAACAATAAGTTAAGTTAACGTCAGAAGTGAAGAAAAGGTATGCCCAAAACTGGGAACACCTCTTTATTCATTGTCTTTAAAGGTTAATCCAGATTTGGATAACCGCTATATGCCAATAATGAAACCTGAAGAATTAATTATCTAGGCGTACTGATCAGCAAACTTGGCAAATTTCTGTTTTTCAGAATCTTTATAAAAAGCATGCTGGATTTTAAGCAGATTGTCTTTTTTGAATAGAGCATTGCCCTTGCTGCAAAAAGATCTGAGCTCATTAAGCTTTCGTTCAAAATCATTCAGTAAGCGAATGACCTTGCCAAAATGGTCATTGGACATACCAGCCGGATCACGTATGTCACGGAATAAACGCTCGAACCACACTTTAAGATCTTCTGCTTCATACCACCTAGAAACAACTTCATACCCATCAATACTGGTAACGAGTTCACGCTTGATCTCATTGATATACCCATTTCGGCCTATACCATTTCTCATGTATCGTTCGGCGGCCATTTCTGCCTTAGTTTTAGGTATTTCTCTGTAGATTGCTCCATTACTAGAAATTTCTGATCTAATACGGGCAACCATCCAGAAATCGATTAGATTACTTTCCTGAGTTAAGGACTGGATACTCTCTCTGATCTTTAAAAAGTTAAGGATGCCAGTTTCTTCAAGTACAGAATTAACTCTGGCTTTCAGCTCGTCCAGATTCTCATAAGCATGCTTTAAACGGTCATACTGTTCAGCATGAATACGCCGTTGATTCATTTCCTTTCTTTGTGTCTTAAACTCAACGCCAAAGAACTTTTCACCACACTTGTTCCCAATAACTATCTCGTTTCCATCATTAAGACTTACAAGATAACCCCGGTTATGCTTTGTGCCACAGCTACTGATGCCGCATTTTATTTTTTCGGTAAAGTAATATTCTGCGATTAGTTGGTTTAATTTATCAGCCGCTTCTTTGTCTGTGGACATTTGAGCGATTTCAACAAAATTAGAACGGGTAGAAATTTCCTGCCAGTTTTGAATGAGTCTGTATTGTTGGGTGGTCATATATACTTTTATCTTCCTTTTTTATCAGTTATTTAACTGAATATACTTCTATTCTTAGCCAATGTCATCAGGTAGATGACACCTATCTGGCGTCTAAAATTAACCAGTCTGGCATCTCATAAACAATCAAATAACTGATGACGAAGATGTACCATAAATCAGCCCAATCACTATGCGCCGTACCTGACAGTACCTTGATATAAACCGCAACTACGCAAATGAAGATAATCCACGTAAAGACGCTTAAAAACTTATCTTTTTTTAGGATTTTGAAATACACCGCACCTCCAATATAAACAATCACCAGTAGCAGGAGCGACGCAATAAGAATAAGAAGTTCAGTCATTGGCACCTCGCCACATCATCACAACAAAGCAGGCCATAAGAATAAGCATCAGCACACCCGGAATTACGGCTCTAAACTCTGCAAAAAGAATGACATTGCAGACCAAAAGCACTGCTGTTTCCTGTTGGAATTTATTCATTATTTTTTACCCAATAGAGATCCGGAAAAGACTTAATAACCACTGCACGTTGCATAGCATTTCTCAGCTCTTTTTCCTCTTCAGAACTAAGAATCGGTGACTTGGCAATAAAAACCACATTGACGCACTTATAGCCTTGAAGAGTGCGCCTAAGCACCCCAAGCGCAGTTTCTGCTTCATCGGATTCAAATCCAAATTGCTCAGTATGAGAAATAAACGACTCCACTAAGCTATCTATTTTCTCTCCCTCTTTTCGGCAGCATTCGAGCTGGGCTTTCAACTCATCAATTTCACTCTGACGAGCATTCCAGCCTGATTTAAAACCCCACTGCCATTGTTGAGGCTTACCGTTGTAGGCATAACGTATTTTGTGTTCTTCAAAATCACTCACTTTTCTATCTCCTCATCCAACTGCTTGGCCAGATGGTCCAAGTCATCAATAAAATTTAACTGGCGGTCAATTGAATAGCGGTAAGTTAATTGCTCACCCACGCGCGGTATACGTTTTAGACCAGTCTGGTCCTGCCAGAGCATGATTAATTGCTCGCCGTTTTCATAAAAAGGTTTTACGCCAGCACTTGCCCAAGCGGACACGGTTGACGATCCACTCACCTGTAAAAGTGAGGCTATTTTTTCATGTGAGAAATTCAGGTTTCGCAAGTCCAGGATCATCCTTGCAAAGTCAGGTAATTTGTACTGTCTACGTGCCTTTACGAACCGCTTTGCCTGCTTGTTTGCATCAAAGAAACGCGCGCGCGCGCGAGGAGAGTCTGAATACACTGTATTATCCACCCCAAAACCAAGCCCCAAGTTATCCATAATCCACCCTACCTATTTCTTAAAAGTTGTTTTCAGCATTACTTTCATTCTTTGCTAACACTTTCCTTTTGACCCCCTCTAATTCAGCGCTATTTGCTCGATTTGGCGTATTGACACGCCTTGCCTTAACCAATGCACCACTTTCTAGGATGTGAGCTGTAAAACGCTCTTGTGAGGCTTTACAGCAAGATGAAATTTATTGATCTGGAATGCTTACAGTCATGAAGCGACAAATCTCTAATCGATCCATTACCTGCACCACTCCTTTTTTCCCATGCCGGTTTTTAGTCACTACCATTTCGGTCACACCTGTAGGCTGATCATCTTCTTTGGACTGAATGGGATGAACCATGATGATTTGATCTGCATCCTGCTCAATCTGGCCGGACTCTTTAATATCGGATGACTTGGGACGCTGATTCTTTTCTGATTCACGGTTAAGCTGCACCAAAGCGATTACAGGACATTTAAATTCTTTAGCCATCCCTTTTAGATCACGACTAATCGAACTTACTTCTTGCAAACGTTCTTTCTTGCTTGGATCACGAACCAACTGGAGGTAATCAACAATGATGCAGCCAAGACCAATCCCTTTAAATCTGCGACTAGCTCTCCGTGCATAACTGCGGATCTCGTTAATGGTTGGTTTTTCTTTGTCTTGTATCCAGATAGGCAATTTTTTATAAGCTGCATGGGCGCGGCTAAATTCTTCAAACATGCCATCGTAGAGCTGGGCATTGTGAATGTTGTCATAAGGAATACTACCTAATGCACTCACAAAACGATTTGCCAAGGTCTCTTTGCTCATTTCAGCAGAGACAAAAAGCACTCCCTTGCCAAACGTTAAAGCAGTATCAATTGCAACCATCTGAGCCAATGTTGATTTGCCTGAACCTGGTCGCCCACCGATTACACAAAAGTGCCCTTGGTGAATTACACCGACCTTGCGATCAAGATGTTCCAGGTTAAAACGCACTCCCGTAAACTGCTTGTTTTTGCGCGCCTGTGCTTTCTCAATAAGCTGCTGGATTGAGCTTTTTAGTGCCTCATCAAAACTTGATCCCCGGTCATTTTGCTCATCTGAATCGCTCTGACCCAAAAGCCCTTCTGCCTCGGCATAAACATCCTGAAGGTTTAAGTCTTGAGACAGGTTCACGATGCGCTGTCCAATCTCATAAACTTCACGATGGGTTTTGTACTTTTTCAGCTCGGCAACATAAGGCTCAAGATTGAAAAAGCTTGAAGGTGCATCTGCCATAATCTGCATCAGGTATTCAGGACCACCGCTTAGCTGCAATGCGTCCTTGCGAGTGAGTTGTTGCTCTACCAGTACAGGGTCATAAGGCTTGCTCTCATTGGCGAGATCAGCAATAGCTGTAAAGATTTCTTTGTGTCTATCTGCAAAGAAACATTCAGCTGTAAGGTCACCAGATACCGATTCGTAAGATTCCGCAACTGTCATCAGGGTGGAAAGTACGGCCTGTTCAATTTGGATGTTATGCAAATTTTTCATTACCAATCTCCCGGCACAGGCACGCATTTAGACAGATCTAATTCCTGGGCCTGCTCTCGGACTGGCTTCTGTGCAGAGTTTCCAGAAAGAGAAATAAACGAATCAGTCTTGGTGACATCCCTACAGATCAACTCAATATCCGTGTAACCGCCACCGACATGAAAATCTGATCTTGAGCAGTTGGTCACTGCAAGTTTCAATTCATCGACTGTGTAGCCATCCTGAAGCCGCGCTAGGATTTTAGACTTGCGTTTGTTATCGAGCTTGACCCTATCGTTTTTTTGAAAAGTTGTTTTCCAAAAATCGAATACTTCCTGAATCTCTTGTTTGAAATCTCCACCTGATTTTTTTTCGGAAGAACGTTCGCCGTTAGGCGGACATATATTTTTATTTGGTTTGATGGTTTGTTGGTTAGATGGTTTAGGCTTTTTTTGGGATTCCAGTGGGTTATTTTGGGTTTCATCTGGGTTTTCTTGGCTTTCATTATTAAAGCCAGAATTATCCAAATCATTCCCAGAATTACCCTTTTTAGGTCTGCCGCCTTTCTTGCCATTTTCAGCCTGTTTTGCACAGAAAGCATGATACTTATCCAATTCTTCTTTGATGCGATTTTGGATATATTTCCCATTCTCATCACATGTAAAAAAGCGTTTGAGAACCAGTTTTACAGCCTCTATTTCTTCTTCACTTTCAGCCCATACCCAGTCAATAGCCTCTTCAAGAGTTGGAAAGGATTCATGGTCATAACAAGCATCAATGAGCAAGTTATACACCCCGTGCTGTAAGATATTTAATCTTCCAGCTTTTTTGTGGTAATCACCTATATTTCGCTCGTAGTAATGCATTACAACTTGTCCTTTGCTCTAAGCCGATTAATTACAGCTTCTTCAAAACGATTGAGTAGTGCGTATTTCTCACCATTCAATTTCAGGTCAGCCATAACCTCAGAAAAAGGCCATGAAGTTTTTTCAAAGTCCTTTTGCACACCCAATGCTTTTTCAATATCTTTCCGTGCTTTTCGTTCTTCACAGAGCGCATCAGAATAAGCTTTATGGTCTAAGTCCCACTGGTCGATTACTGCATGCTCTTCGCTTGCAAAATCATCATCGTATGCTATGATTTCATCATTCATTTGGTTAGCTCCAATACAAAGACCGCGTCTGCGCCAACAGTGCGGTTTTATTTTGCCTACAGGTTTAGTTCTGCCAGTTCTTTCAAAGATGGACACAAGTCCACAGCCTTAAATTTTCCTTTTGTGGCCTTTTGAGCCTGTATCGCCACTTTGTGTGACATTCCCCATCTATTGTTTAGATACGCATTAACTGTGGACTGAGAGACACCTAAAGCTTTTGCGGTCAATTCCTGTGTTCCAAAATAAGAAATCAGTTCTTCAAAGATATTTGGTTCCATATATCAGCCTCGAAATATCATTACTCAATAATATTAGGATACGAATATTTTAGCAAGTCAGTATTTGTATTTGCATAATTATTAGGTATCTAATATAATGCGCCTCAAATATAATCCAGGTACCACGACATGGACTTAGGTGAAAGGCTTAAACAAGCTAGAAAAAATGCAAAATTATCCCAAGTACAGCTCGCAGAAGCTGTGGGTATAAAACAATCAACTATTAGCCAGTTAGAGAAAGGCCTGATGCAATCATCCACCCATCTGCCTGCCTTAGCTAAGGCTCTCGGGGTAAATTCTTATTGGTTGCAAACAGGAATGGAGAAGCCTGAAGCCAAGGAGCCTGTTGAGCCGTCCACTTCCTTAACTCCCAATCTTGCGCCAGTAAAAGCTCGCATGGCTCCTGTTCTCTCATGGGTACAAGCTGGCAACTTTACTAATGTTCAAGCAGTAGACATGAGTGAGGTTTCCGAATGGTTGCCCCTTCCTGAAGATGAATGCTCCAACTGTTTTTTTCTTAAAGTACAGGGACTAAGTAATTATCCCGACTTCATGGAAGGTGATTACATCGTAGTAAATCCTGATGCTTATTATAGTGATATGCAGTCAGGCGACATTATTGTAGTTCGCCGTGGCGAAGATGCTACGTTCAAAAAATTGGTAATTGAGACTGATGGAACCCGTTACTTACAGGCCCTTAATCCAGATTTTAAACCGAATGTTATTCAATTGGATGATCAGTGTCATTTTGTCGGCCAGGTGGTGGATTGTGTTCGGTATGTATATCGAGCAAAATTAAGGACAAGAAAAAGTTAAAAGAAATAAAAGGCCATTAGGCCTTTTTTTTGCACAACCGCCAGTGGCGGACATGCTATTACACCTTGAATTTTTCACTCTACTCATGATTCTCAGAATTGAGCATCATCCCCTATCTTGATCAATATTTACCAAATATTTGAATTAAATCTACATATCGATTTAAAAATGAATATTTTTTCAGTGTTTTAAAAAATATTTAAAAAAATACACTCGAAAAATATTCGTATACTATTGACTAAAATTATTCGGATGCTAATATTAAATTGTTTTCTAATGATAGAAACACAAAAGCCCCGGATAATTAATCCAGGGTCACTTTGCAAGTATTGAAGCTTTAAAACCGATCAAAATTTTTAGCCCAATACTTCACTTAATTTATCAAGCTCTACCAATCTTGCCGGAGCAGTAGAGTTTATAAGGCGAAAGAATTATGAATCAAAACATTGATGTTAGTCAACCCCCTGCAATAGATGAGACCCATGAAACAAAGGGTTTATCTGAGGCTCACAGTAATTGCATGGATATGTTTGATGCAGTTTCACTAGCTAAAACTGATCTCGAATGGTCTTTGTGCGGTCTAAGCACTCTGAAAATGAAATTGAATAAAATTAAAGAAAGCTCTCTTAAGGCTGGCATACACCCTTACTCTTTTAGAGATATTGATGTGTTTATGGAGATGCTTGAGTTCACTCTAGAGCATCGCTTCGCATACTGGGAAGGTGAAACAGAGGATTACGAAGCTAAGTTAAATAAATTTGGAGTAGTAAAGAATGCCTAAATCTACTCCTGAAAATAAAACCTACGATGCAGGTGATATGTATACAGCTTACTCACTTGCTGAATGTGATATGCAGTGGATGTTTAATGCAATCAGTGACCTGACTGAGCAAATCGAAAGACTTAGAGCAATGGCTGAGTCCGGTGAGCTCGATAGCAAATACTATTTTGACCCCATAATTACTCGCTCAAATATGTATGAATATTTAGCAGAAGACCGCATGCATCACCATCAAAGAGAAGCGGAAGTTTATAAAAATGAATGGGAAGCCTTTAAGCGGAGTAACCAGTCATGAAAAAACCAGAACAGACAGGTGATATGTATACACCTTTAATTGCACGCGGTGAAAAAGAATTTGATGCAGGCGATCTTGTTGACACACATAACTTTGCTGCCGACCAGTTAAAAGATGCATTTGTTCTGCTTAGAAGTATTGAGGCCGAGCTTTCTAGCTCCGTTAAAACTGCTGGCTTAGATAAAACAAGGCTTTTTGAGGGTGTGTTTAGGCTTATCCGTATCTCTCTAGAAACTATAGAGGAGCATGCAGAAGTTCATCAGAAGTTGAGTGAAGTGCATGAAAAAGAATGGAGGGTAAATGGGCAGCAATGAGAAGCACATCCTCCTCCCACCAGAAGTAGTACAGGTAGCTTTTATTAATTGGCTGCTTCTGATTGGGTACCGGGCCAACATCGTCCCGGGTGGAATGGAATTTTATGCGGCTACCGTTAATAAACGGTTTCCGCGCAATGTGGTGATATTCGGCAACGGCAAGTTAAACAAGCCTGCCAGAATGTTGTTTAAAGAATTTGCTGAGCATTTGAAGGCTTAAATATGGGACAGATAATTAACCTAACCAAGTCATTGCTTAAGCGCCGTTCAGAAGAGGAGTTAGTCAAGTACGAGAAGTCTCATAACCAAAACAAAATCGCCCTAGGCATGCATCTGGCTTTTAAGGAAGTTTTAGAAAAAATGCCTACTTTTACAGAAAACCTGATAGAGAAACCGGAAAATGACTAATTATTTTACTTCTGAAGATTTAAATAACCCAGAAACTACAGTGGAGCAAATCTACCACTATTTGACAATCCTTCTTGAGAATGGTGAAGAACCCACTGTTCTGGAAACTATGGCTATTGAATATCTGATGCTTAAAAATCCTAAAATTGCGGAGCATTTCAATGAAATATTATCCCCGTTCAGCCGTGAATTTTCAGAAGCTATGGATAAATATAAAACCATGGTTGAACAAAATCATGGTGAAGAGTCCGAAGAAGCTGTAGAGCAATTTATGCTTGCAATGCGTCTTGCACCTAAATGGTTTATTGATGAAAGCTTCGAAAAAGCACAAGAAATGGGCCTTTTACCGAAGTTCACTCACTGCAATGAAAAAGGTGAACCTGTTCTGACTTCAACAGAAATGGCTGAATTTTATGGAGTTCCGGAAACTGAAATTCTTGAAAAAGTGGAAACGATGACACAAAAATGGAAAGACGAGGCTTTGCCAAGTATTCCTGAATGTGATCCTGAGAAAATTCATAAATTTCACTAAGGGGGAACCATGGAACAAGTGAGATTAGTAACAATCCAGGAATCTGAATTACGAGAGCTGATCCGGCAGGAAGCAGCTCAAGCAATTAACGATGCACTGGCTAATCAAAGTGATGAACTGTTAAGAATTAACGAATTATGCCGTAAGATTCCAGGCTTAACCCGATACCGCTTTGATAAGCTCAAAACAGAAGCCAAGTTAAAGAATGTTCGTGGTAAATATTCTTTAAAATCAGTTAAAGCCGCGATGCAATCTCAGTCGCGGTAGGATTATAGTAAACCATTGCCCTTTTTGGATTAGACCATCCAAACATTTTACAGAGATCCAGTATCGGCAGCTTTAGTGCAATACGAGTAGCTGCCGTATGCCGGGTATCATGAAACGTTAAATCAAGTAAATTTGCTGCAATACGGGCATGCATAAATACTTTACTTGCATGTTTAGGTTTATAGCTAAATACCGGACCATTCGTCTTAGGCCCTCTTCCTTTTAGTACCTCAATCGCATTTAAGCTTAAAGGCACTTCACGTGGCCGACCATTTTTACTCGTTTTTAAATACAAATATCTTTGTTCTAGCTTAACCCTATCCCATGTAAGCTCACATATTTCAGCTTGTCGCATACCAGTTTCTAGTGCCAGCAAGAAAATATCTTTTATCTCATCATCCAAGTGAGGTAAAAGCAGCTCTATTTCTTCAGGTGAGATGACCTTCTCCCTGTGGTTTGAATCTCTTGGAAATTTAAACCCCTTCATTGGGCTAACAGGTAACCACAGCTTCGTTTCTACACACCATGTTAAAAAGCCAGCCAATGTTATTAGCTCTCTTCGAACTGTTGCACCTGTGACACTTTCTAGGCGAAACTCTCGCCAGTGCACCAGATAATTTTTATCAATTGCTTTTAGTGGTACATCAACATTCATATTTTTAAGCAGAAAGCTTATCCGGGACATTTCTCTAGTCGCATTTTTTCCTTTGCTGGACACCGTATCCCTATACATCGTCAAAGCATCTTTAAAGATGATATGATCAAAGATCATGGCTTTTTCGTTTTTAAGAGATACTTCTAGACTTTTAGCCCACTCTTTAGCATCCCTCATTGTGTCAAATGTTTTAGACTTTGCAGGATGGGGCTTTATACGGACAGTAGCTGTTACTCTGCCATTTCTCTTCTGAAAGGTCGCCATAGCATTTAATTCTTGCTGCACTTTTGTTGCACTAGATTTTAAAATCTATTTAACAAACATTTCAACCAGTTTAAAATAATATAACCAAGTTATTGAAATAGAAATATTTTATTATTTTATTGTTTATTAGTTTTAAATAATAAGCCCCTTTTTCGGGGCTTTTTATTGTCTTTAATTTTTGTTCATCTTTAAAAATTTTTTAGATTTATATATTTAATGGTTCTTCATTATTTTCCACAACTCGAGAATAATACTTTGTATCTCACAGTAATCCTTACTTAATTAATATCAAGTAAAGCTAATTTCAGATTAAGAAATTCAGAAAAACTGTTTTTCTTTAAAGCAGGTTTTCTTCAGCCATAGTGAAACACTCACCAGTATAATGAGCACTGGTACTTCAACCAGAGGACCAATTACGGTAGTAAACGCCACGGGTGACGCCAAGCCGAAAGTTGCAATTGCAACAGCTAATGCTAATTCGAAGTTATTTCCCGCAGCTGTAAAAGAAATGGCTGTGGTTTTTGGATAATCATTTCCCATCCATTTGCTCATAAAGAAGCTGATAAAGAACATCAATATAAAATAAATGATCAGAGGAATTGCAATCCGCAAAACATCCAGCGGCAAGCTCACCACATCATTTCCTTTCAAACTAAACATTGCCACAATTGTGAACAATAGAGCCAGTAAACTCATTGGGCTGATCTTTGGCAAAAAGATATTTCGATACCAAGCTAAACCTTTGGCCCGAACCAGAAGAAAGCGAGTCATAAAACCAAGAAAAAATGGAATACCTAAATACACGAGTACCGCATGTGTGATAGTCCAAAAATCAACATTGATCACTTGCCCCGCAACACCAAAATACGGTGGCAAAAAAGTCAAAAACAACCAGGCATAAGTACTGAAGAATAGGATTTGAAAAATGCTATTAAATGCGACTAAGGCTGCAACGTATTGATTATCGCCACAAGCTAGTCCATTCCACACCAAAACCATTGCAATACATCGTGCCAGACCAATCAGAATCAATCCTGTCATATATTCAGGATAGTGAGGTAAAAAGATAACCGCTAAAGCAAACATTAAAACTGGTGCAATAACCCAGTTCTGAACTAGAGATAAAATTAGCGTTTTCTTGTCTTTAAATACCTCTGGCAAAGCTGCATAATCGACTTTGGCTAAAGGTGGATACATCATCAGAATTAAACCAATAGCTATTGGAATATTGATTGAATCTATACTTAACTTATCTAAGTTCACAGAGACTTGCGGAAAAAACACTCCTATAGCTATGCCTAGCGCCATAGCAATAAAAATCCAAAGTGTAAGATTACGATCCAGAAATGATATTTTAGCAGGCACAATATTACTCTTCACAATAGTCCGGAATATTTGAAGTTAAGGGATTAAGTATCGGGTTTAATGCTATTATTTTTAAAATATCATGTGCCCAAGTTGGTAAATCAGGGTTCAGGCGATAATATACCCACTGCCCTTTACGCTGATCCAGTAGCATTCCCAAGTTTCTAAGCAGGGCTAAATGACGAGAGATTTTTGGCTGACTTAATTTTAATTGTGCCGTAAATTCACATACACATACATTTTCTCTGTTCATAACTAATTTTAAAATATTTAAACGTGTTGAATCAGCAAGGCATTTAAAAAAATCTGTCTGTTCCATCTTTTGAAATCTCAAATATTTACTATTGCGAATATACGTATATCCATATATAAAGGCAAACAATACTAAAGAGATCGAGTAACCTATGTCTCAATCCATCAAAATTTATCATAATCCGGAATGTGGAACTTCTAGAAATACATTAGCCCTAATCCGTAATACAGGGCAAGAGCCTGTAATTATTGAGTACTTGAAGACTCCACCTTTAAAAGCAGAGTTAATTCAATTAATCAAGAATTCCGGACTAACTGTACGTGAAGCCATACGCAAGAATGTAGCACCCTACAAAAAGCTAGACTTAGACAAATTACATTGGACAGATGAGCAATTAATCACCTTGATGCTTGAATATCCGATTTTAATTAACCGGCCCTTTGTCGTCACAGAACTTGGAACCAAACTATGTAGGCCTTCAGAAATAGTGCTAGATATACTGTCCGCACCTCAACGTAAGGCATTTAGTAAAGAAGATGGTGAATTAATAATTGATCAAAATGGCAAAAGAGTGAGATAAAATTCAAGTTCAATATAATAAACCAAAGTGAATACTTAATTTTTCACCAGGGACTCTTCAGAGGAAAGTGTTATTGAGCAAATTCCACTTTCTCAAGAATAATTTTGTCATCAGGTCCCACTTTTACAAAAGTAAAATTCTTGCCTGTGCTCATTTTATCAGGATAAAAAGAGGCTTTTGCGATTCTTTTTATATCATCGTTTTTGCCGAAAAAATTATTCCGGGTATTGTATGTCCAGTAGAAAAAACAGCTCATACCTATAAATAAAGTTATTAAAATCCTTATGTGCATCCGAATGAGCCTTATATAGTAGTAATTCGCAGTGACTTTATTAAGTAATCTGCCTTTATACTTATACGTTAAAAATATAAAGAGTAAAAGAAATTTATATCACTGATATATAAATAATTCTTTTTTATAATTTCTAAGCGCACGCTCTAGATAAGTAAGCTCTT
>ERZ501024.48-NODE-48-length-62178-cov-16.580333_pt1 | contig 62178 bp, 65 predicted proteins | sample MGYA00248893_ERZ501024 | MGnify/ENA primary metagenome ERZ501024 (study PRJEB25958, sample SAMN03398501) | human skin metagenome | study: EMG produced TPA metagenomics assembly of the Human Skin Microbiome Metagenome (human skin metagenome) data set. | reverse complement strand
TAAAAATATTTAAGGTTAAATTATTTAATTTTCTTAAAATTAACATAATACACCTTATACGAAATCAACATGTTAGAACCCATTTAAAGTGTCTATATTCTCACCAATAAAAATGTCTGGTTTATGATGGTTTTTATCACCATGGACTGGATATAAAATATAGATGCTGATCACTATGTCTGATAAAGAAATTCAACGTCTTGCAGTTCTGCAAGACGTTAGAGATCATCGTATTACCCAGGTCCGTGCTGCTGAAATCCTGAATCTTTCCACCCGTCAAATTACCCGGTTATTGCAGAAGCTCAATCAAGATGGTGTCTCAGGTATGGCACATGCCAGTCGTGGTCAACCGGGTCATCGTCGCCATGACGTCCTGTTAAAATCAGAATGTCTTTCCATTATTTCTGAACATTTACTTGGCTTTGGTCCTACATTGGCTCATGAGAAGCTCAGCAGCATGTTTGGCCTGCATATCCCGGTAGAAACGGTTCGTCGCTGGATGACTGCAAATGACCTCTGGATTCCTCGATCCAAGCGCCTGAAACGTCCATATCAGCCTCGATACAACCGTGATTGCTTCGGTGAGCTGATCCAGATCGATGGCTCATATCATGACTGGTTTGAAGGTCGAGCTTCCAAATGCTGCTTGCTGGTTTATATCGATGACGCCACTGGAAAGCTGTTGCATCTGCGCTTTTGTGAGGCTGAAACGACCTTTGATTATATGCTTTCAACCCGAGCCTACATTGAGCAATACGGCAAGCCTTTAGCGTTTTATAGCGATAAACACTCGGTATTCCGAGTGAATCAGAAATCGAGCCAAGATAGCCAGATCACGCAATTTGGGCGGATTCTGAATGAGTTAAATATTGATATTATTTCGCCAACTCACCCCAGGCCAAAGGCCGTGTGGAACGTGCCAATAGAACACTCCAGGATCGCCTGATCAAGGAAATGCGCCTAGAAGGTATCTGTTCAATTGCCGAGGCAAATGCCTGGCTGCCCTGCTTTATTGAGCATTTCAATCAGAAGTTTGCCAAGTGTGCGCGAAACTCAAAGAATTTACATCGGCCATTAACCGAATCTCATCTTGAACTGGATGATATTTTTACCTGGCAGGAACCGCGTAAGGTCACCAAGAATCTGACCCTGACCTATGACAAATGTATTTATCTGCTTGAACCGACAGAGCTGAATCATAAGCTTGTTGGGCAATATATTTCATTTCTGGAGTACCCGGATGGGACTGTGGCCCTCATGCACGAGGGACGAAAGCTCAACTACAGCATTTTCAATAAATTAGCTGGGCTACAGCAGAATGAGATCGTTGAGAATAAACGGTTAGGTACAGTTCTGGCACATATTCAGCAACAGCATGAAGAGTTGGAAAAACAGAATAAACGTTCCCGTCTCAAGAAAAGTATGCCGAGTCGTAAAGCTCAGAAAGCTGTTATTGAACAAAGAAAGTTAAATCCTGTGCTTGACTCTTGTGGTTAAAAACAGGACATTTTAAATGGTTTATCGCATAGACATTTTAATTGGTGAATAACACAACATGTAAGCCCGAAATAGAAATGTCCGGTTTAGGTACTGTACTAGCAAATCTTTAGTGAGCGGATGATATTTATTATTCATTATTTAGGAATTATTAAATCCTATAAATATCATTTATTGGATTAATTTACTTTGGTACTGTGCACATCATCCCCCAGTTAAAAATAAGGAACAATTATGAATAAGATGATGAATGCTCTTATCCTAGAAAATTTTGGTGATCATGAATTTACACGTGTAGAACTCCCTATACCTCAACCAGAGGCTGGGCAAGTTCTAGTACGTATTCATGCTAGTGGTGTAAACCCTATTGATTATAAAATTCGTCTTGGTGAAGCACCATATGCTATGCCAGAGCTTCCTGCCGTGTTGGGAACAGATATGGCTGGGGTTGTAACTGCTATTGGTGAAGGTGTCACTCACTTCAACGTCGGAGATGAAGTTTACGGTCTGATTGGTGGCGTTCGTGGTCTTCAAGGATCTTTAGCAGAATATGTTGTAGCAGATGCTGATCTGATCGCATTAAAGCCACGGAATATCTCTATGCGCGAGGCAGCAGTACTACCATTGACGTTCCTCACCGCTTGGGAAGGTTTAGTGGATAATGCTAAGGTCCAACCAGGGCAAACTGTACTGGTTCAGGGTGGTGCTGGTGGCGTTGGTTATATGGTTGTTCAGCTTGCAAAAGCACTTGATGCAAATGTTTGGGCGACTGGTCGTACAGCTGATCAATCACTGATTTCAGAACTCGGTGCAACACCTCTCGATTACACAACAGCATCTTCCGATGACATTATTGCTGCAAGCCCTGAGGGTCAAGGTTTTAACATTGTTTACGACACTGTGGGTGGTCCAGTACTCGAAGCTTCACTTTCCATGACAACTCACTATGGCCACATTACCAGCTGTGCTGCATTTGGTAATCATAATTTAGCGATTTCATCTCTACGGTGTGCCACACTGTCTGGCGTATTCGTCCTATTGCCGATGTTAACAGGCAATCGCCGTTCTCATCATGGTGATGTCCTTAAGATCGCCACTCGTCTCGTTGAGGAAGGTAAACTGCGTCCTATTGTTGATCCTCGTCATTTTACACTAGACCAAGCGATTGAGGCTCATGATGCTGTTCAAGATCGCTCTGCCAATATTAAGGTCGTTATTGATGTCATTTAACGCACTTCAGGCCAAGACTTGGCGCTTCAATTGTATTGGAGATACAGATGTTCTGACATTAGAAACACTTCCTGTGGCTTTACCAGCCGCAGGAGAAGTTCTAATACAGATGAAAACGATCGGACTCAACCGGGCTGATGTAATGTTTCGGCGTGGTACTTATATTCAAAAAGCAGTATTCCCCTCTCGTCTGGGATATGAGGGAGCAGGCGTAGTTCTTGCGATAGGTGAAGCTGTACGTCAATTTTCTCCAGGAGATGCAGTATCGATTCTTCCGACTGACAATCTAGCTAAATATGGGACATATACGGACAAGCTTCTGATTCCAGAAACTTTTTTAGTTCACAAACCCGACAGTTTAAGCTGGGAAGAAGCTTCTTCAATCTGGATGCAGTATTTGACGGCTTGGGGTGGTGTAATCCATGCTGGTGGAGTTTCGAAAGGAAAAACGATCTTGATCACAGCAGCTTCAAGTAGCGTAGGACTAGCTGCGATACAGATCGCTGAAGCAGCGGGTGCTAAGGTAATTGCAAGTACACAGACGATAGAGAAAAAGCAACGTTTACTAGATCTCGGTGTTAAAAATGTTATAGCCAGTGAAGATGAACCAGATTTGTATGAGGCGCTTGTTTTACGTTTGGGTGGAGAACATCTTGATGTCGCCTTCGATGCTGTAGGAGGGCCACATATTGAACAGATTGCAAAAGCGATGTCTGTGGGAGGAACTATGGTCATGCATGGTGCACTTAGCCCGGAGATCACACCATTTCCCCTTAAAGTTGCATTACGCAAGAGCTTAACCATGCGAGGTTTTTTGTTCCTTGAGGTTCTCCATGACCCTGTTCTAAGGGAGCAAGCCAGACGATTTATTCTTAGCAGTATAGGTGCAGGATATCTTCGTCCAGTGATCGACTGTTGCTTTAACTTTGAGGACATGCATGACGCTCAGCGCTATCTTGAATCAAATCAGAAAATAGGAAAAATTGTAGTTACTCTAAATACATGATGGTCTTATCTGATTTCTACTTTCTAGAAAAAAGGTTAGTTCCATCTGATTCAGGTTTCTATATGGCCCAACACTTCCGCTAAGTAATCAAACAATGCTCGGATTCGCAAAGGTGTCGGGCCCCGCTGTGGACGATATAAATACAGGCGCCAAACTGGAGAGGTTTCCTCATGAAGTATCTGAATGAGCTTACCACTCCTAAGCCACGGCAAAACTAGAAATCCAGGCATGTGTCCGAATCCAACTCCAGCGAGAATAGCTTGAAATTCAGCTTCTAGATCATCTGTAATAAAACGAGGCTTTGATGGCGTGAAGCTTCGACTTTCGGTGAATGTCCATGGCCAGTAACGCCCTGTTTTATGATCGAATAGTGCTGTTAGAGGGTATTTATCAAGGTCAATAATTTTTTTGGGCATTCCAACCTTATCAATTAACTCTGGCGTACCCACAGAATAAAAGTTCACTTTCGCCAATTCCCTTGCCACATATCGATTGTCCGGCAAAAATCCAAATCTGATCCCGATATCTATTCGCTCATCGATCACATCCGAGTGTGAATCTGTTAGCACACAATCCACGACAATATCTGGATAACGTGTGGCAAATTCTGCTAGTGCAGGTACTACCAATTTACGCCCTAACACTGACGACACAGTAAGACGGACGGTCCCACGCATTTCATCTCGTTTTTCCTTGGTGTCTTTTACAAGCAGAGCATCAATCGATCCCACCGCAAAACGTGCTTGCTTTGCCAAACGCTCACCATCAGCAGTAATTTTAATTTGTCGAGTACTCCTGTAAAACAGAATCTCTCCGCGCTGCTCTTCTAGCTCTTTTATTGCCCGTGTCACTAGCTGCGGAGAAATCCCCAGCTGAGTTGCTGCCTCTTTAAAATTGCGAGACTCTGCTGCGACACAAAAGATACGCATCATTTCCAATTTGTTCTGCATGTCCAATCCTGTGTTCTGGTAATTATTCCGTAAATAGGAATTCTGAAAGATAATATTATTCATTTATTATACCTAACAAGGCTGTAATACTTAATCGATCAAATATGATTGCCAGATAGGTTGAAGGTTACTTGTATGAATAATATAGAAAATAAAGTTATTGTTATCACTGGTGCAAGTAGCGGTTTAGGTGAAGCTACTGCTCGTTTACTTGCTAAAAAAGGTGCAAAGGTTGTACTTGGTGCTAGACGTACTGAAAAATTAGAGGCTATTGTTCACGACATTCGTGCTGAAGGTGGTCAAGCTGAATTTATTGGTATGGATATAACCAAACCACAGGAAGTACAAGCACTTATTGAAAAGGCATTAAGCGCATTTGGTCAAATCGATGTATTGGTAAACAATGCTGGATTAATGTCTATTGCACCATTAAGTGAGCTAAAAGTTGATGAATGGGATCGTATGATCGACATTAATATTAAAGGTGTTCTTTATGGTATAGCAGCTACCCTACCTGTTTTCCAAAAACAAAACTTTGGACACTTTATTAATCTCGCATCTGTTGCAGGGATAAAAGTATTTAGTCCAGGAGGTACTGTTTATAGCGGTACTAAGTTTGCTGTAAGAGCCATCTCAGAAGGACTTCGTCATGAAGTTGGGGGAACAATTAGAACGACTACTATTGAGCCTGGTGCAATTGAGTCAGAACTAAAATTCGGTTCTTCTCATAAAGAAAGTTCAGAGTTTGTTACTGATTTCTACAAGCAAGCCATACCAGCTGACTCAGTCGCTCGAGCAATTGCTTATGCAATTGAACAGCCTGCGGATGTAGATATTAATGAAATTGTTTTGCGCCCAACGAGCCAAGAGTTCTAATTATTGAATAACATAAAATGGGAGCACTTCGCTCCTATTTTTACTATATTTTTTTAAAGTTAAGGACAAATCTATGAAAGCCGTATCGTATGTTATCAATAACCATGATGATTTTAAAAATTCATTGGTAGATATTGAAAAAGCGAAGCCTACGCTTAAGGAGCGTGATGTACTGGTAAAAGTTCAGGCAATCTCTGTGAATCCAGTTGATACCAAAGTGAGAAAAAATTCGTCTGAAGCAAATAATCGTATTTTAGGTTGGGATGCCGTTGGGGAAATTATCGAAGTTGGCTCAAAAGTTACCTCGTTTAAAGTAGGAGATTCTGTTTGGTATGCTGGCGATTTAACCCGAGATGGTAGTAATGCTGAGTTTCAAGCAGTCGATGAACGAATTATCAGTCTTAAACCAATTACAGTATCTAATGCAGAAGCAGCAGCATTGCCATTAACTGCAATAACGGCATGGGAAATGCTGTTTGATCGGTTTCAAATTTCAGAAACAGAAGTTGGCAGTATTTTAATTATTGGTGGTGCAGGTGGTGTAGGATCAATCGCTATCCAACTCCTAAAAGCAAAAACAAATCTGACCGTTATAGCAACAGCTTCACGTGAAGAAACAAAATCTTGGGTGGAATCACTGGGTGCCGACCATGTCATTGATCATAGCAAAGATTTAAATGCACAAATCGAGACACTAGGCATTGAAAAACCAAAATACGTATTCTCTACCAATCATACAGAAACCTATATCAAGCAAATAGTTTCTCTGATTGCACCACAAGGCAAGCTTGGATTGATCGATGATCCACAAACATTTGATATTATGCCGTTTAAGACTAAATCTATTTCTATCCATTGGGAGTTGATGTTCACCCGTTCAATGTATGAAACCGATGATATTGAAAAGCAGGGTGATCTGTTGCAACAGGTTGCCCAATTAGTTGACCAGCAAAAAATTAGAAGTACCCTCAACCAAAATCTAGGCAAAATTAACGCTGCACACTTGGAGAAGGCGCATAAGTTGCTTGAATCAGGCAAGTCAAAAGGCAAAATTGTACTAGAAAACTTCTAAAACAAATTCAAGGTGAAATAATGACTATTTCAATAATTGCGAACTTTAAGGCAAAATCAGATAAAAAAGAAATGTTAGAAGCGATTTTAAAAAGTGTAATAGAGCCTACGCTTCAAGAAGAAGGATGCTTGAAATATGAGCTTTATATTAGCGAAAATGACTCGAGTAGATATTTCTTCTTAGAAGAATGGCGTAGCAGGGAGGATTTAGATATCCATATAGCCTCTGATTATATTCAAAGTTTATTTGGTAATATCCAATCGCTAATTGAATCAAGTGATATTATAGAAATCAAAAAAATATAGCTGTATTCGGACATTATGATGAAGTATTCTTCAAATTAACATAGAGACTTAGAAAGCTAACATAAAAATGAGAGCTCTAAGCTCCTATTTTTTCTGGTTTTTTTCATTTTTAGGGCTTTGTTGCACAAAGATTTGAAAGGCAAAGCGCCCCTAATTGAGCCAAATTTAAGGCGTAACTTGGGTAAGTGGTCGACCTAATTCCGTAAATCTGTTAAGGACTGCTACACGTGCATGGATCTCATTCACTTGGCTATCAAAACTCCTTGCACTGAGTTTATCTCCTAATAATTTAATGCAGTGCATCTTAGTTTCAACCAAACTTCGCCGATGATAGCCTGACCATTTTTCCATAGTGCCCTGCCTGAGAAGCACTGCTTCGCAAGATTAACTGTTCGAAGTAATTCATTTCGCTCTAGCGAGCTGCTTGTTCTTTGTATCTTTCTATGGTTTCGCATTTTTTCTAGGTGGAATCAGCGCATGCGCTTGCCGATCTGCAATGTCCTGACGGCATCGTTTTGTGTCATAAGCACCATCTGTATAGACAGAATCGATTTGTTCATCTAAAGGGATTTGAGCAAGTAAATCTTCCAGTACCTGTGAATCACAGACATTATTTGCGGTGAGTTGTACAGCACGTATTTGAAGGGTTTTAGCATCGATACCAATATGAAGCTTACGCCATTGGCGGCGATATTCAGGTCCATGTTTCTTACGCTTCCATTCACCTTCACCTAAAAACTTTAGGCCAGTAGAGTCTACGAGTAAACGGAGACCACCACTACTTTTTTTATAGCCAATTGCAATATCGATATGCCTTTGTCTTCTGCACAGTGTGGAGTAGGAATATCACTCATATTCGGGGCTGCTCAGCCACAAAGCTTAATCAGTCTTTGGACAAAGCCTGTGACCAGTCGCAAAGACAATTTAAATAAAGATTTGATCATTAAGCAGCATTGAATAGCCGTATCGGAGTAAGTTTGATTTCGTCCATGTTTTGCTTGCGGATGAGCATACCATTGAGTCAAAGGATCAAACCAAATGGAAATATTGCCTAGATTAATTAAGGCGCGGTTATATGTGGACCAATTGGTTGTACGAAAGATTTTGGATGTAGGTTTATTCATCTAGGAATTATACTGCGGAATAAGACCTTATCGGTAGGTTTGTGCAACAAAGCCTCTTAAAACTGAAAAATGGAAATTTTAACTTGGTAAATTTCAAATAGCTGCCAATTTTAAAGACTAGACTGCCACCACTCTCCCACCATACTAATTAGTACGTATGTATTTAGTTGTATAAATAATACTCTTCAACCGCCCTCGCCAAGTTAAAAACACCTTTATTAATTAGATCAGCACTGATTGACCCAAACCCCAAACGAAGGAAATGTTTCTGTTTGTGATCATCTAAAAAGAAAGACTGCCCCGATTCAATGAATACGCCTAAATTTGCGGCATAATGAGACAAAACCGTAGTATCAATATCTGCTGCGGTATCAATCCAACATGCTGAACCACCATTCAAAGCATAAGGTTTCCATGTTGGAAGATATTGTTTTAATGCCTTATTGAGTATTTCGCCCCGTTGTCGGTGTAACTGGTACTGACGGCGTAGCATGCTATGGTAATAGCCTTGATCGATAAACAAAGCAAAGACACGTTGATTGAATACATTTGGATGTCGCAATATCAGACGGCGTAAATGTCGAAGTTCTTGTATTAATTCGGGTGCAGCAACGATATATCCTAAACGTAACCCCGGTGCCAATGGCTTAGACAGACTTCCAAGATAAATGACGCGACCATGTCGATCTAAACTTTTTAACGCGGGGATCGTCGTATTTTGTACCAGCACCTGAGCATCATATTCATCTTCAATAATTATGCTGTCGTTTTGTTCTGCTAACTGCAATAAATTTTGTCGGCGCTGTGGTGACATGGTTACACCTGTTGGACATTGCCGTCCTGGCGTAACAAATAAATAATCGCACTCGCTTGCTCGAGTTAAAGTTACCCCCTCATGATCTACAGCTAAAGGAACAATATTCTGGGTTTGTAGCATGAATATATTACGTGCATCTGGATAACCAGGTTCCTCAACCCCTATCACATGATTCTGCCGCATTAATAACGTGGCCAACATATATAAGCCATGCTGACTCCCCACGGTTAGCAATATTTCATTCTCTTGAGCCATGATGCCTCTAGTAGGCAAAATATGCTGACGGATTGCATTAATGAGATAGGCGTCGTCCCCCTGTTGAGTAATGTCTTGTGACCATATTGAGGCATCTTTGGCAGATAAGGCACGTAATGCACATTCCCGCCAAGCTGAGGCAGGAAAGCTTTCCTCATCTGGCTGACCATAAATAAAGGGATAGGCATAATTCATCCAATCACTGGGTTTGGTCAAATGCCTTTGTGCTGAAGGTCGTATACAAAAGCGAGCCTCCCAAGTCGTCGCTTTTGACGTGGTCCGAATGGTTTTATTCTCACTACTATCAATCTGGAAATTTAAACAAACAAAATGTCCACTCCGCTGTTTGGATTCCAAAATTCGCTCAGCAACCAATTGTTGATACGCAATGGTAACCGTATTTCTTCCAACACCCAATTGATCAGCTAAATCTCGGCTAGAAGGTACTACCATACCTGGTTTTAAATAACCTTGTACTAAAGCCGAAAACATCATACGGCAGATTCTGCCCTGTAAATTCAAACCGCTCTGTGCCGTATTAGAAAATAATGCTTGCCAAACTGTAGCTGAAATTGCTGAAGTCACTAATTAATCCTTATATCTGTGCATTGCTGCGATCCATTTTGATGCTTGCCTACTCAAACTGGTGCAAAGCTCATGGTTTCAGTCCATCTTTAAGCTAAAACTGGACTTACTTGATATAAAGCAAAAGGCATTCCACTCTTATTAATTTAAGATATCTATTTAAAAACAATAACTTAATAATATTAATTATTGGCTCCATAAAAACTCTAAATCTGGTACTACGCCATATTTCAGTATTTCCGTACATTCATTTCATCAGTTTATAAAACCTAATTTTGGAGCAATACAAATGCAGCAAGCACAATTAATCCAACTTCTTACCGATTTTTCAACAGCTTGGAATCAACATGATGTTGAACAACTCATGGCATGCATGCATCCAGAATGTCGGTTCGAAACTGTGGCTGGAGATGATGTTTTTGGAACCAGAATTGAGGGCTTAGATGCAGTTCGTCAAGCATTTAGCAATACCTTTCAAAGTTTTCCAGATGCTCAGTGGCGTAACGGTAAACACTGGATCAGTGATAACGCGGAGTTCGGTATTTCAGAAACAACTTTTACAGCAACGACTGCTGATGGCGGCTGGATTGAAGCCAATATGGTTGATGTCTTTACATTTAAAGATGGAAAAATTCTCGTCAAAAATGCATTCCGTAAAAATAGACCTGTGCAACCAATCGCATAAGGAGTCATTCAATGAATCAATCTGTCCAACATGCAAGTTCATTTCGCGAACGCCTAGAACCGCATAAATCTATACCGCCACAGAGTTTTAAAAGTTACAACTCACAGTTTGACCCTTTAACCACTCCTGTCCTATCAGGTAATGAAAATTATGCGCCAACTTATTGGGTCGGCACAGCAGGTACGCCACCCGAAGATGATGGGCCATTAATGGGTGACACCGAAGCGGACATTGTCATTATTGGTGGAGGCTTCACTGGGCTATCGACAGCACTAACACTGGCTGAACAATTTGGTGCCGCACCTCTTGTGCTTGAAGCAAACCGTACCGCATGGGGCTGTACCAGCCGTAACGGTGGGCAAGGTCAAAATGCGTCGGGTCGTCTGTATCGCTCCCAATGGATTGAAAAATGGGGATTAGACACCGCCAAACGTCTTGATGCCGAAATTCGGGAGGGCTTTGACTACTTTAAAGACCTCGTGAGCGGTATTGAATGTGATGCACAAGATGGTGGACATCTTTATATCGCCCATCGTGCAAAAAAAATGGCTTTCCTTGAAAATGAAGGTCGCGTCATGAAAGAGGCGTTCGGCTATCAGACTCGTATGTTGAGCCGTGAGCAACTGCATGAAGAGTATGTGGCTGATCAGGAAGCTGCCGGAGCCTTACTGGAACCCGATGGTGTTGGCGTACACCCCCTAAAACTGGCTTTTGGCTATTTAAAACGTGCCCGTGCTGCTGGTGCCAAAGTACATACTTCAAGTCCGGTACTTGGATGGGAAACGCACAATGGCATCCATTATTTACGTACTCCAAATGGTATTGTCAAAGCAAAACGTGTGGCAGTTGCAACAGGTGGCTATACGCCTAATGGCTTACACCCGCATCTTTCTGGAAAAATCATGCCGATTTTATCCAATTCTATTGTGACACGCCCTTTAACAGAAGCGGAACGTGCTGAGGCAGGCTTACACAGCACCACATTTATTACGGATACTCGAACTTTACGTCACTATTATCGCCTACTCCCTGATGGATCCATGCAATGTGGCAGTAGAAGTTCCTTAACCGGTGCAGATGCAGATAATCCAGTCCATCTCGAACGTTTAAAAGAAGGGCTTTATCGCAAATTTCCAAGCTTACGTGGCATACCTATTGCTTATTCTTGGTGGGGTTGGGTCGATGTGAGTCATGACATGATGCCTCGTATCGTACAACCCAACCCTGAGGAAAGCATTTATTATGCTATTGGTTATGGTGGTAATGGTGTGTCTTTCTCCGCGATGGCAGGACTCCGTCTTGCAGAACGAGTGATGGGAATACACCGCCCTCAATTTGAGCTTCCGATTTATAAATCCCCTTTGCCTTCACATCTGTTTCGACCATTCCGTCGACTCGGGCAAGCATTGTTATATCGCTGGTACCACTTAAGAGATGAAGTGCTTTAAGCGCAAATTCAGTCATCTGTAATGATTCGGTTATAAAAATATAAGAGGGAATCCATCATGTATGATTCAGATTCAAATCAAAGTTTAAAAAGTGCTTTAAAACCTCGTCATGTCCAAATGATGGCACTCGGCGGTGTTATTGGAATGGGACTATTTGTAGGTAGTTCTGTAGTGATTCAAGCTGCAGGTCCAGCCGCAATTTTGTCCTTTCTGATTACGGGTGTGTTGATTATTTTAGTGATGCGAATGCTTGGTGAACTTGCAACCGCCTCTCCTGTATCAGGCTCCTTCTATGCATATGCACGCCATGCTTTCCAAGATTCGCCCTATTTATCTCGACTCGCAGGCTTCATGACAGGATGGATGTATTGGTATTTCTGGGTCATCGTGATTGCATTAGAAGCGATTGTCGGTGCAAAACTCTTTGCTTATTGGTTACCTGATACACCACAATGGATCGTCAGTCTGGTTTTACTCGCCCTATTAACAGCAACGAACTTATTCTCAGTCAAATCCTTTGGTGAATTCGAGTTTTGGTTCTCATCTATTAAAGTTGCTGCGATTGGTCTTTTCATTTTCCTTTGTTCTTTATATATGTTCGGTCTTTGGCCAAACCATCAAGCCGCTGGATTTGGTGAATTGTTAAATCATGGTGGTTTTATGCCAAATGGTTGGGGACCAGTCTTATCGGGTGCTATTGCCGCAACTGGATTTTACTTTGGTGCTGAGATCGTTACGATTGCTGCTGCAGAAACCAAAGACCCCGAAAAATCTGTTGCCAAAGCAACTCAATCTGTAATTTCACGTGTACTTATTTTCTATGTTTGCTCAATTTTATTAGTGGTATGTATCGTCCCTTGGAATAGTCCAGAAATTGCGACGCCTTATGTAAGTGCATTAAAAGTTCTTAATATTCCGTTTGTTGCAGACATTATGAATGTCGTAATTCTCGTAGCGGTGCTTAGTTGTTTAAATTCTGGTGTTTATGCTGCGAGCCGTATGTTGTTTGCGTTAACCCAAAATGGTGATGCACCTCGTAGCTTAACTAAACTTTCAAAAAATGGTGTTCCAATTCGTGCCATCCTATTTAGCACATTGTTTGGTTATCTATCAATTCTAGCTTCATACTTCTCACCAGATGCTGTTTTCCCTTTCTTGGTCGAATCTTATGGAACTGTAGCCTTATTTGTCTATATCGTGATTGCATTCTCGCAAATCCGTTTGCGTCGCCACTTAGAACGTGTAGCACCTGAACGTTTAAAAGTTCGTATGTGGTGTTTCCCATACCTCAGTTATTTTGCAATCATCGGCATGCTTTCCATCTTTGCTGCCATGGCTTTTATTCCTAGTCTTCAAAAAGCGTTCTGGTTCGGTATCGCAAGTGCAGGCATCCTGTTCTGTATCTTCATTATTCGTGATTACATAGAGCTGATTAAATTACGTCATCAAAGTACACAACTGAATACGCTCATCCCTGCCAAACAAACCAAAATTTAATCCTCAAACACAATGACCTGTACCAAGTACAGGTCATCCACGTCTTTAGGAAATTACATATGCTTTTAAAAGATAAACTTGCTGCCTTCGCAGTCGTGTTCATCTGGGGTATTAACTTTTATTTTATGAAAGTTGGCGTCAGTGAGATACACCCTATGCTCCTCGGATGTTTACGCTATCTACTGGTTTTATTGCCTGCCCTCTTTTTCATTCGTATTCCAAGCATCGGGTGGAAATGGTTATTACTTTATGGCTTTATTAGTAACTTTTCTCAATTTGCTTTTATGTTCAGTGCAATTGCGACAGGAATGCCTACAGGTTTAGTCGCTTTAGTTGTGCAATCCCAAGCCTTTTTTACTGTCATGATTGCAGCATTTTTTTTACGCGAACAAGCCTTTTGGAACCAGTGGCTGGCTATCGCGATTGCCTTTATGGGCTTAATGCTGATTGCCTTTGGTCAACAACATAGTCATGTTCCATTAATGGGTTTGGCATTGGTATTATGCTCAGCAATTTCATGGGCCTGCGGTAATATCGTAGTCAAAAAAATGGGGCCTGTTCACCCAATTGGTTTAGTCGTATGGGGCAATATTCTTACCCCTTTATGGTTTTTACTTTTAGCGGTACAGAATATTGGCTGGCAAGGTGTGGTTGCGGATTGGCATGCACTGACTTGGAAAGGATTCGGCGCCGCCGCATTTCTCGCCTATTTCGCCACGATTATCGGATATGGCTTATGGATCTACCTACTGACACGTTATCCTGTTGCTAAAATTAGCCCATTGTCACTTTGGGTACCTGTTATAAGTATGATTTTTGCCTATTTATTTTTAGATGAACAATTAAATACTTTGCAGTGGTTGGGTTCATGTATTGTTATGCTGGGTTTAATGGTGCATTTATTGGGGCAAAAAATTCAAACTCTATTGTTAATGCAAAGAGCATCAAACACTTAAATAATTATAATTTTCCCATATACACTCAAAGGCTTACTCAAAAGAGTAAGCCATATTCTGAACAGCCATTCATTCGAGTTAATCCTGTCCTTTTGAGAATCATCTTAGTATAACAATAAGTAAAATTTCAGAACTTACAGAGATGGCGTCAATTGAACTCAGATCCTAACCAACTAATTCTAAAGATCTTTTATTGAATAAAAAAATTCATTGACCCAATTTTGACCCAAATCAGATTTATTGTATTGAATCACGAAGTAGTTTTGTTCAAATCCCAATTCAGGATTTGAAATAGTGTACCGATTGTAGCATCGTTACAATCTAGTAAAAATATTATATTATAACATATCGTTTATTTGATATTCTTTTTTGATGTATTATTCTTTTAAACACATTTAGGGACAAAGTAATGTTTGAAATTATTGATGATTTAAAAAATAAATTAGATCAGCATCGCCCCCTATCCCCAGCAATAGTAAAAAATTTACAAGAAGATCTTATTTTACGATGGACTTACCACTCGAATGCTATTGAAGGAAATACCCTTACTCTTTTAGAAACGAAAGTCGTGTTAGAAGGCATAACTGTCGGTGGGAAAGCATTAAGAGAACACTTCGAGGCAATTAACCATAGAAATGCTATTTATTACGTTGAAGATATTATTAGAAAAGAAGAACTATTTTCGGAATGGCAAATTCGCAATATCCATCAACTCATTTTAAAAAACATTGATGATGATAATACTGGCCGTTATCGCCAACAAAATGTTCTAATCTCTGGTGCCACGTCTACCCCACCTGATTACACATTATTAAATGACAAGATGGCTCAGCTAGTTGATTGGTACAATTCAGAGGCACATAAGCTTCACCCCATTGAACGTGCAGCTAAAGTACATGCTGATTTTGTAGGTATCCATCCATTCATTGATGGCAATGGCCGTACATCACGCCTATTGATGAACCTCGAATTGCTTAAAGCTGGTTATCCACCTTGTGTGATTACTGTAGAGAATCGTTTAGCTTACTATGAAGCATTGGATCAATGGATGGCTTATGGAAAAACTGAAGCTTTTATTCAGTTGATTTCCAAAGCAGTGGTCGAAGGATTTAAACCGTATCAGGTGGTTTTAGGTCTTTAACTTACGATTTTATAAATAAAATTTAGATATTAACTTTCATATATCCATTGAGCATTCGGCCATTTTTTCTCATCAATAGATTGCTCAACACAACCAATAATTTCGCGTGAAATAATCCTAATATGCTTGGGGATATTTCTTGTAGAGTGCGTTGCTAAAGTAATCACACGAGAAAATGAGGGGTCTAAAATTGGAGTAACTTTAATTAATCCTGCCCTATACTCATTTATTACAGAAACTAGGGGTAAGATTGTATAACCAAAGTCCTGGATAACTAGCTGTTTTTGTATATTCAAATCATTAGTTTCAGCATAAATCTTTAAGTTAGCTTCATTTTGCTTATAAGCCTGCTCAATCAGAGATCGCAATCGATGAGGGTGAAAAGGTAAAATTAATGGAAATGGCTCTATTTTTTTAAGTTCAAGGACTTCATTTTGCTGAAGTGTAGATTGAGCCGATCCTATTAAAAATAGTGGCTCTTTTACCAACGGAGTCAAATCAATTAACTTAGAAGGTGTAGTGTCATACATTAAAGCTAAATCAATATCTCCAGCCTCTAACCATTCTTTTAAATGCCCAGAATATCCCACTGATATTTTCACTTGTACTTCAGGATACTTCTCCTTGATCAACTTCATAATCAAAGCAGAAAGTAATTCACTAATACTCGACAATACACCGATATGAACTTTCCCTCGTATCATTCCTTTATTTGCGGTTAATTCTAATTTGGCAGTCTCAACTTCTTCTAAGATTCTTCTTGCATAAGGTTCTAGTAACTTACCATCCTCAGTCAAAGCCATCCCATGACGGGAACGGTTAAATAATTTCACTCCTAATTCTTCTTCAAGCATTTGAATCTGACGTGATACAGCAGGCTGCACAATATTTAGCATAGCTGCAGCCTTAGTAAGGTTTTCTACTTCTAATATTGTAACGAAAGTCCGTAATTGTTTGATGTCCATTTCAATAATTTTCTAGCATGACTTCCATCAGAATATACTATTTTAAATTATTTTACATAACAATATATGATCAAAAATATAAAAGGGATCATGATAAGGCCATTCAAATGAAAAGCACTTTTAATAACTACCAAGAAATCCGTGAAGCTGTTCGTGCATTATGTGCGCAATTTCCAGATGAATATCATCGCAAAATTGATGAAGACAAAACTTATCCTGAAGAGTTTGTAGATGCCTTAACTAGTGCAGGCTGGTTGGCAGCAATGATTCCAGAAGAATTTGGCGGTTCAGGATTGGGCTTGGCTGAAGCATCTGTAGTTATGGAAGAAATTAATCGCAGTGGCGGAAACTCAGGCGCTTGTCACGGTCAAATGTATAACATGAGTACACTGTTACGTAACGGCTCTCAGGTACAGAAAGAATTTTATTTACCTAAAATCGCATCTGGTGAATGGCGTCTACAATCTATGGCAGTGACAGAACCTACGACGGGTACAGATACTACAAAGATTCGTACCACCGCAGTAAAAAAAGGTGACAGTTATGTGATTAATGGTCAAAAGGTGTGGATTTCACGTGTGCAGCATAGTGATTGGATGATTCTTCTGGCACGAACAACGCCTTTGGCTGAAGTGAAAAAGAAATCTGAAGGCATGTCTATTTTCATGGTTGATATTAAAGAAGCCATGAAATCAGGCATGGCGGTGCAACCTATTCCCAATATGGTGAATCACGAAACCAATGAATTATTTTTTGAAAACCTAGAAATTCCTGAAGAAAACTTAATCGGTGAAGAAGGTAAAGGTTTTAAATATATTCTAGATGGCCTGAATGCAGAACGTACTTTAATTGCTGCAGAATGTATTGGTGATGGTTATTGGTTTATGGATCGCGCAACCAAATATGTAAAAGACCGAGAAGTATTTGGCCGTCCAATTGGTCAAAACCAAGGTGTGCAGTTCCCGCTTGCTGAATCTTTCATTGAAATCGAAGCTGCAAACTTAATGCGTTTCCGTGCTTGTGAACTGTTTGATCATGGCCAGTCTTGCGGTGCTGAAGCAAATATGGCGAAGTATCTGGCTGCTAAATCAAGCTGGGAAGCAGCAAATCACTGCTTGCAATTCCATGGCGGTTTTGGATTTGCCAATGAATACGATATTGAGCGTAAATTCCGTGAAACCCGCCTGTATCAAGTTGCCCCTATTTCGACGAATTTAATTCTCAGTTATGTTGCTGAACATTTACTTGATTTACCGCGCTCATTCTAAATAAAGGCTACAGCATGGAAAAAGTACAAAAATCTGCACGCTCTTATCTTTTTGTACCGGCTAATCGTGTAGAACGTTTTGAAAAAGCGCTCAGCACATCAGCGGATGCAATTATTATCGATTTAGAAGATGCGGTTCCAGTGAATTTAAAAAATTCAGCCAGAGAAACTTTAAAATATTGGCTGATGGAGCATCCACAAAAAAATATGATGATCCGTATCAATTCAAAAAACAGCGAATGGTTTGCGGACGATATCCAGTTGGCAAAATTCAGCAATGTGCAAGCGATTGTGTTACCCAAAACTGAATCTGTTGCAGATATTGATGCTGTGACTGCTATTCGTGCAATGGATATATTCGCACTGATCGAAACCCCGCTTGGATTTGTCAATATCCGTCAAATTGCTCAGGCAAAATCGGTTAAGGCACTGATATTCGGTTCAATTGATTTTCAGTTAGAAATGAATATGCAAGGCGGTTATGAGGAGCTTTTGTCATTTCGTAATGAATTCGTATTGGCTTCTAAACTTGCAGGAATCGAGTCTCCTATCGATGGGGTTACTGTTGACTTCAAAGACGAAGCTTTAGTTGAAAAGGAAACCTTACAAGCCAAGAATCTGGGTTTTGCAGGAAAACTTTGTATTCATCCAAAGCAGATCGATATTGTGAATACTGCATTTAGTCCAACAGATGTTGAAATTCAGTGGGCGCAGCGTGTTTTGGATGCTATTAATCAAGCCCAAGGCCAAGCCATCAGCCTAGATGGAAAAATGATTGATTTACCCGTCATTTTGAGAGCGCAAAAGATTTTGAAGCAAGCGGGTTTAAACGCATAAAGGATTAAGGAGTGGTCATGGAAAACTACAGTAATTGGATTGGAAAAAAAGAAGTACTGGATGATTATTCAGATCATCGTCCTGTAGCAATGATGCAGGCTTTACTCAATGAAGAAAATAAGTTACCGGCTGATTTACCGCATTTATATCATTGGTTTTATTTTCTACCTTTGGTTAACGGACAGGATCTTGCTCTAGATGGACATCCTAAAAAAGGCGGATTCTTACCCCCTATTCCTTTTCCTAAGCGTATGTGGGCAGGCAGCCGCTTAGAGTTCATCAAACCCATTGCCGCTCATCAATCCATATGTCGTGAATCAGAAATTTTAAAGGTTGAGTTCAAACATGGAAAAAGCGGTGACATGTATTTCGTTACCGTTCAGCATTCAATTTATGCAGAAAATGAATTGGCCATCATTGAAGAACAAGACATTGTGTATCGTGATGTAAGCAACCAAGTACAACGTGCTCCTCAGAAGCAGCCTGAAAATGCAGAAACAAAAGCATTCGATTATAAAAAATCGTTCCCTATCGATCCTGTGACGCTATTCAGGTATTCGGCTGTGACATTCAATGGACATCGTATTCATTATGACCGTCCTTATGCCACCCAAGAAGAAGGTTATCCTGGCCTTGTGGTGCATGGCCCACTTTTAGCCACTCTTTTAATTCATCATTTCAAACAAGAATATCCAGATAAACAAATTACTCATTTTGAGTTTCGTGCGGTGAATCCAGTCTTTGATTTTGATGATTTTCAAATCTATGGCAGTATTAAATCCACGCAAGGAGAATTATGGATTCAAAAAGACAATGGTCAAATTTGCATGAAAGCAAAAATTTCTTTTAAGGAATAAGTCCAATGCTTCCTTTAAATGATATTACCGTCATTACACTCGAGCATGCAATTGCTGCACCATTTTGTACACGGCAACTCGCAGATTTAGGTGCACGGGTAATCAAGATTGAGCGTCCAAATATCGGTGACTTCGCACGAAAATATGATGAGCGTGTCGATGGAATGTCTTCGCATTTTGTATGGGCCAATCGGTCTAAAGAAAGCTTAACACTGGATATTAAAACTCAAGCGGCTCAAGATATTCTCAGGCAGCTTGTATTAACAGCAGATGTACTGGTGCAAAACCTTGCGCCAGGTTCTGCTTCCCGGCTTGGTCTGTCTTTTGAAGAATTGTCTGCAATCAATCCGAAAATTGTTGTCTGTGATATCTCAGGGTATGGTGATGATGCTGAAAATCCCGGTCCTTATCATGATAAAAAGGCCTATGACTTACTGATTCAGAGTGAATCCGGATTTTTATCGATCACTGGCACCGAAAATGAGTATACAAAAGCAGGCTGTTCTATTTCTGATATTGCTGCCGGTATGTATGCCTATTCCAATATTTTGGCTGCCTTGATTGAACGCGCTAAGACAGGTAAAGGAAAACGTATTGATATTTCGATGCTTGAAAGCATGACTGAATGGATGGGCTATCCGCTCTATTATGCGTTTCGTGGCAATACCGCACCTCAGCGGACCGGAGCCTCGCACGCAACCATCTATCCTTATGGTCTTTTCCATACGGGTGATGATAAACAAGTCATTTTAGCGGTTCAAAATGAGCGGGAATGGAAAGCCTTTTGCAAATTTGTATTGCAAGACGTTACACTTTCAGAAATGCCTGAATTCATAAACAATACATTACGCTCAAAAAATCGTGAAAAACTACAAGCTATTATTTTAGATGTATTTAAACATTTAACTCAGACAGAAGTGATCAATCGTTTAGATCTTGCCAATATTGCCAGGGCGAATGTGAATGAAATGAAAGACGTCTGGCATCATCCACAATTACAAGCACGACAGCGCTGGACTGCGGTAGACACCCCGGTTGGTCGAGTTCCGACACTTAAACCCGTCGGATGCAAGAATGATAAAGATTACCAAATCGGTCCTGTACCAGACCTGGGAGAACATACCCAGGCAATTCTAGAGGAATTAGGCTATAGCAGAGTTGCCATTCAAGAATTTATTGACCAAGCCATCATTTAGGATTTTCCGGTTTTCCAGCATCATATAGGCCGTGATGTTGGATTTTTTGAAAATATCGATATCCCTTAGGTGCCGTCAATACAGGACGCTATTCTCCTTACGGCTCTTCATTTAGTGTTTTGGGTCACCTATCCCTAATGGAATGATTTAAAAATACATACCAGCAACCTCACTTTGGTCTAACAATAATCACATTTCATATATAGTGAAAAAATGAAATACTTTTGACTTAATATCAATTCAAGTAAGTATTGCTGCGAATAATCTTTTTTAATTTTAATAATTTCACGCGAGTAAACCTGTGAACTTTGATTTAAATGATTTCAGGCTGATTCTGAATATCGCCGAGACTCAAAATTTAACTCGGGCTGCTGAAAAAACCTTTATTTCGACACCTGCAGCCAGTAACCGGATTAAGAATCTAGAACAGCAATTAGGCCTAAAAATTTTAGAGCGCTCATCTCAAGGTGTCAGACTAACTGAAATTGGCCAGATTTATCTCAAATACGCAAAATCTTTCCAGCATGAAATTGAATGCCTGAAAGGTGAATTGTCTCAATTTAACAACCTAATTCAGGGCAAATTAACCATTGCCGCTAACACCACGGCCATCACTGAATATATTCCTAATGCACTGTCGGAATATTTAATTACCCATCCACATGTCGATGTAAATCTGAAAGAGATGACCAGTGAAGAGATCATTCATGTGGTCGCAGACCGGCAAGTGGATTTAGGCATTATTTCAGGCGATATCGACACCGATCATTTACAGACTTTACCTTTAATTTCTTCTCAACTCGTTTTGATTACACCGAAAATGCACCCTTTACTGGAAATTGAAAATATCACTTTAATCGATATTATTGAGTATTCTGTAGTGACCTTAAACGAAGGCAGCGCCATTCAGCAGTTCTTATATAAGCTTGCCCTTCAACTAGACAAAAAAATCAACATCCGAGTTCAGGTTTCAAGCTACGATTCCATCTGTCAAATGGTCGCTGCCGGTGCCGGCATCTCCATCATTCCGCTGGCGGCATTTCAGCGCCTCCAGCATATTCATCCCCAGCTTACCTGCACCAAAATCAATGAAAAATGGGCGCAGCGCAGCTTTAAAATCTGTTCAATAAATTTCAATCAAATAAGTCAATTTTCTAAAGATTTTATCCAGTGTTTACAAGCACACATTCATTAAGTATTTGATTTTTTATGCTGAATTTTGCGTTAACTAGAGGTTAACACAGATTTCAAATTATAAAATTGTGCCAAACACTAGAATGTGTGACCTTACTATTAAGTATTAAGAAACTTGAATTTTACAAGGTAGTAAGATGATCAATAAAATCTTCAATTCGGCAAAGGATATTGTCATAGACATTCAAGATGGTTCAATCATTGCAATTGGTGGCTTTGGTGGATCTGGTATGCCCAATCAACTTATCGATGCACTCATTGAACAAGGTGCGAAAGATCTAACTATTGTAAGTAATAATGCGGGGAATGGTGATCAAGGTCTTGCAGCACTACTCAAAGCTAAACGCGTCAAAAAACTAATTTGTTCTTTCCCTCGCCAAAAAGACGCATATGTTTTTGAAGAACTATATCGCAATAATGAAATTGAACTTGAAGTTGTACCTCAAGGTACGCTTGCAGAACGTTTAAGAGCTGCTGGTTGCGGTATCGGTGGGTTTTATACACGTACAGCTTATGGCACCTTACTTTCAGAAAATAAAGAGACCAAAGAAATAGATGGTCAAGGTTACGTCTTTGAGAAAGCTTTGGCCGTAGATTACAGCCTGATTTATGCCAAGGCAGGCGATCGATGGGGCAATCTAATTTACAACAAAACTGCACGTAATTTCGCTCCTATTATGGCTATGGCTGCAAAAACTACTTTAGTCGCTGTAGATCAAATCTGTGAACTTGGTGATTTAGACCCAGAAATCATTATTACTCCTGGAATTTTTGTCGATCGTGTGACACTAAAAAGTGAAATTGGAGCATAAGCATTATGGATATCCAACAAAAAAATAATCTTGCTCAACGTGTGGCTCAAGATATACCAGAAGGTTCATATGTCAATTTAGGTATTGGTTTACCGACTCTAGTTGCAGACTATTTCACTGATAAAGAAGTGATTCTACAAAGTGAAAATGGTGTTTTAGGTCAATGGACTCAAGCTGAAAAGGGTAAAGAAAATTGGGATTTGATCAATGCCGGAAAAGAAGCGATTGATTTAAAAAAAGGTGGTGCCTTTTTTCATCATGCGGACTCTTTTGGAATGATGCGCGGTGGACATTTGGATTACTGTATTTTAGGTGCATTCCAAATTTCAGCCAACGGTGATCTAGCCAATTGGCATACAGGACATCCAGATGCCATTCCTGCTGTAGGTGGTGCAATGGATCTTGCTTCAGGCGCACAAAATGTTTACGTCATGATGGAACATTTAACCAAGCAAGGCCAAAGTAAAATTTTAGAAGAATGTAGCTATCCATTAACTGGATTGGCCTGCGTAAACCGTGTTTATACAGAGATTGCGACTTTTGAATTTATTAAAGGCCAAGTATTTGTAATTGATATCGTTTCACCTCATACACCCGAATATATCCAAACTATTACAGATGTACCGCTGGATTTTTCAAGAATGAAATAAATTATAAATCGATTTTACAAAGGAGATGTAAATGGGAATGTTAAATTGGTACAAGGAATCGGATTCCAACCAGAAAAAGACATTTTGGGCATGTTATGCAGGATGGGCTCTTGACTCTTATGACATGCAAATTTTTAGTTTTTTATTACCCGTCATTATGGCAACTTGGGCTCTTACCCAAACTCAGGTTGGCCTGATTGGTACAGTTGCCCTGATTGTTACTGCCATTGGTGGATGGATCGCAGGTATTTTGGCCGACCGTTATGGTCGTGTAAAAATCCTGATGTTTACTATTTTATGGTTTACATTTTTTGGCATACTGGCAGGATTTGCACAAAACTATGAACAGCTTTTAGTCGCAAGGACGCTACAAGGTCTTGGTTTTGGTGGCGAATGGGCTGTGGGTGCGGCACTCATGGCCGAAGCTGTTTCTGCAAAACACAAAAATAAGGCTGTCGGCTTTGTCCAGTCAGGAATGGCTTTAGGTTGGGCAGGATCGGTGATTGTAGCCACAATACTTATTACGATGCTACCACCAGAATGGTCTTGGCGTGTGGTTTTTTGGACTGGTGTCATTCCCGCTTTAATTGTGATTTATATTCGCCGTAATGTGAAAGAATCAGTTAAATTCGTTAATGATGTGGCTAAAAATAAAGAAAATATTGAGAAAGCATCTTTTAGTTCTATTTTCAAAAAAGAATATTTACGTTCAACCATTTTCGCAAGTTTACTCGTTATAGGTTTACAAGCAGCATGCTATGCCATTCTTATTTGGATTCCGACCCTGATGAATGAGCGTGGACTGAGTCCAAGTTCTAAAATTGTCACGATTTTAATTATGGCTGCAGGAGCATTTGCAGGCTTTATGTTTACAGCTTATCTAGCTGATAAATGGGGTCGTAAACAGACTCTGATTGGTATGTCTATTTTGAGCTGGATTGTGACCGTGGTGTATATGTTGATTGCAATGAATCAATACATCACCTTGGCACTGGGCTTCTTTGTCGGTTTCTCTTCAATCGGTATGTTTGCAGCACTTGGACCATTTTTAACAGACTTATTTCCGACTCATATTCGTACCACAGGTATGGGCTTTTCCTACAATGTCGGAAAATCATTTGGTGCTCTATCAGTCGTTGGTGTGGGTATTCTTGCTGAATCATTAGGTCTTGCTCCCTCGATCGGTTTGTTCTGCTTAACAGCTTACGGCTTAGCAACAGTCTCTATTTTACTCATTAGAGTGCCTAAAGATGAACCTAACTTAATATCTCATCATTATCAAAAACAGGGAGTTTAAATATGATCCGTATCCTTTATTTACTTGCTAAACCAGAAGACATGAGTAAAGAAAAATTTGATCAAGAATGTCTACGCCACTTTGAAATGTCAGCCGGTATTCCAGGTTTATATAAATATGAAGTTCGCTTGATTGCTTCAGAACCTACCGATATTCATGTTCCCTTCTTTGATGTGCCGGATGTCGATGCTATTGGAGAATGCTGGTTCGAAAATGAACAACAAATGCAAAATTATATGAACTCTGAAATTCGTAAAAACTGGTTTGAACATGGCAAGACTTTCATTGGCAAGTTGAAGCCATTTATAACCAAAGACGTCGGATAAGACTTATTCATCAAATATTAAGGATAATAAATATGCTTTTTTGTGTAGAAATGACTGTAAAAATTCCATTAGATAGTGATCCTGTAAAAATGGATGAAATTAAACGCGCTGAAAAAGAACGTGCTATTGATCTACAGAAAGCAGGTAAATGGCCACATTTATGGCGTGTCACAGGTAAATATTCCAACATCAGTATTTTTGATGTTGAAAGCAATAATGAATTACATGATTTACTGATGAGTTTGCCTTTATTTCCCTATATGGATATTAAAGTGACAGCATTATCTCAACACCCATCTTCAATTCACTAACGCTGAATACCTTTTAAGATCAAGGATGATCATCATGGAAAAGATATACGATATTTCTCAGCTTGATTTATCCAGCTATGTTCGACATGGTGATCGCGTGGTATGGGGCCAGGCTCAAGCTGAGCCCATACCGCTTACTCAAAATTTAATTCAAAATCGTAAAAAAATTGGGAAACTTAAAGTTTTTTTAGGTATTAGCCAGTTTCCTACTTGCCTACCTGAATACTCCGAACATGTTGAATATCTGAGCTATTGTGGTGCAGGACATAATCGAACCCTTGCACAACATCAGGTTTTAGATATTGTGCCTGTGCATTATTCGCAACTTCCCCGTTTAATCGAAGATCAACAGCTTAAACTAGATGTTGTATTGATTCAGGTTTCAGCAGCAAATGCTCAAGGACAATATAGTTATAGCTTGGCACAAGATTATTTAAAATCTGCCCTCCGACATGCTCGAATTGTGATTGCAGAAGTCAATCAGCAAGCACCTTGGGTGTATTCGGATGAATATTTAACTGAGGCTGATTTTGATGTGATGGTGTATACCGACCGGAAAATCGAAGCACAACATAGTGCTGATTATTCAGCAACTACTCAAAGAATTGCTCAAAATGTTGCCTCTTGCATCCCCGATCATTCAACTTTACAACTTGGAATTGGCTCTATTCCCGAGGCCATTATGCAGGCTTTGGATCAACATCAACATTTAGGTATTCATTCAGGCATTATTAGTGATGGTGTTGCAGAATTGATGCAAAAAGGGGTGATTACCAATCAGAAAAAAAGTATTAATCCTGGAAAAACCATCACAGGTTTAATTGTAGGTTCTTCTAAATTACATCAATTTGTTCATCAAAATTCAGGCATTGAACTGCGTTCAACCGAATATACCCATCATGCTGCGACTCTTGCTGCTATTCAAAAATTTATTGCGATCAACTCGGCAATTGAAGTTGATTTAACAGGTCAGGTAAATGCTGAGATTGCCAATAAAACCTATGTGGGCGCTGTAGGTGGAGCTTTAGACTTTATTCGTGCAGCCAATCAGTCTCATGGGGGCGTTTCAATTATTGCCCTGCCTGCTTCTGGAAAAAGTTTTAGTCGTATCGTAAGCAAGCTACAAGGCCCCGTGTCTACACCGCGCAGTGATGCCGGGCTGATTGTGACTGAATATGGAATCGCCGATTTACGCGGTTTAAGCATTCCCCAACGCATTAAAAAAATGATTGCAATTGCACATCCCCATTTTCAAAAAGAACTTGAACAACAGGCTATGGATTTGGCACTAATTTAAAGGAATTCAAAATGAAAGACGCTTATATTATCAGCCCACTGCGTACCCCAATTGGTAAATTTGGTGGTGTACTTGCCTCTTTAACTGCAGTCGATCTCGCTGTAAAAGTCATTCAATCCATCGTAGAGAAAACTGGAATAGATACTAGCACTTTAGATGACGTCATTATTGCGCAGTCATACTCATCTAGTGAGGCACCTTGTATTGGACGCTATGCGGCTTTAGCTGCAGGACTTCCAATTGAAGTTCCCGGTTATACATTAGATCGACGTTGTGGTTCAGGCTTACAAGCGATTATCAATGCAGCAATGACCATTCAATCCGGAAATGCTGAAGCTATTATGGTTGTTGGTGTAGAAAGTATGAGTAATATTGAATATTACTCTACCAATATGCGTTGGGGTAGCCGCGCAGGTAATGTCACTTTCTTTGATCGACTGGAACGTGGTCGTGAAAGATCTCAGCCGATTGAACGCTTTGGAGCTATTTCAGGCATGCCAGAAACTGCTGATAATCTGGCCCGAGACTATAATATTGGTCGTGAAGAGTGTGATGCTTTTGCTCTACAAAGTCATCAAAAAGCCCAGCAAGCTTGGGATACAGGAAAGTTTAAAGAGGAAGTGATTCCGCTTGAAGTGAAATCCAAAAAAGAATCCAAAATTATTGATTTTGATGAAGGTATTCGTGCAAATAGTACTATTGAAAGTTTAGCTAAACTAAAAACCTTATTGCCAAATGGTGTCACCACCGCAGGTAACTCAAGTCAACAAAACGATGCTGCTGCAGGCTGCCTAATTGTAAGTAAAGAATATTTAGAAAAACATCATTTGCAACCGATAGCCAAAATCACCGGCTGGAGCGCGGCAGGTTGCGATCCAAGCCGAATGGGTATTGGCCCTGTATCTGCGGTGAATAAACTACTTAAAAAACTAGATATGTCTCTTAAAGAAATTGATTTGATCGAAATCAATGAAGCCTTTGCAGCTCAAGCCTTAGCAGTAATCAAAGGCTTAAATATTACTGATACTTCTCATATCAATGTGAACGGTTCAGGAATTTCTCTGGGTCATCCTATTGGTGCAACAGGACTTCGTATCATGACGTCTTTAGTACATGAGATGAAACGCCGTAATGCTCGATATGGTTTAGAGACTATGTGTATTGGTGGTGGACAAGGTTTAGCTGCCCTATTTGAACATGTTTAAGTATTAAATTAAAGAATATTTGTTAAGGAGTGACCCATGATTGAATCAAGAATGATTGGTGAAGTAAAAGTAACCCGTATTCATGAATATGCTGGCCCGAGCCATGATCCAAAATTTTTATTTCCGACAGCAGATCAAAGTCTGTTAGAAGAGCATAAAGATATGCTTGCACCACATCATTGGATTCCACAAATGAATCGTCTTATTGTCAGTATTCAATTTTGGGTGGTTCATGCGGGTAATAATATTATTGTGATTGATACCGGTGTTGGTAATTTCAAACAACGTCCAGAAATTCCTCGGATGCATATGCTGAATAACTTGATCACTGAGTGGATGACAGCTGCTGGCGCACCTCCTGAAAAGGTAACTCATGTGGTGATTACCCATTTACACTCTGACCATGTTGGCTGGAATACGATTTGGAAAGACAACCGCTGGACACCAACCTTCCCTAATGCCAAATACTATTTACCTAAAGAGGACTTTGATTTTTGTCATGAAGGAAAAAATAAAGAACCTGGCGTTATCGATGTTTTTGGTGATTCCTTCTTCGATAGTGTAATGCCCGTATTTAACGAAGGTCTGGTTGAGTTTATAAAACCTCACACTGAAATTGCCGATTGCTTAGTTGTAGAGCCTGCACCCGGTCATAGCCCAGGACAAGTCACTTTTCGTGTTAGCTCTCAAGGAGAAGAAGCAATCTTTTGTGGCGACGTATTCCATAGTCCACTACAAATTGTTCGTCCTGAAATCAATTCAGGTTATTGCATTTGGCCGGATATCGCACGAAAAACTCGGCTTGAATGCTTGGAGCGTGCTGTAAGCCGAGAAGCTTTACTCTTGCCTGTTCACTTTGGTGACCCGTATTGTGGCTACATTCGTAAACAAGATAATGGATTTATCTTTGAACCTTCAGATACTTGGGATCGTGTTTAATTGATCCCCTCAACTGTCTGAATAATTATTTTTAATACTTAAAAGGATTTAAAAAAATGAAAAAACCAGTAAATAAAAATTTACTGGTTATGGGTACTCTTTGCCTATCCATAACCAGTATCAATACAACTCGGGCTGATGTTATTGATGATACAAAATTTAATGTGCTAGCAAAAAACTATTATTTCAATCGCGACTTTCGTAAAGGTGAATTTAATTCTGCCGGACAGAATGCTCAATTACCTGTATCTGAACGTAAAGGTTATCGTGAAGAATGGACCCAAGGTTTCATTGCCAACATAGAGACAGGTTGGACAGATACGCCTATACAGTTCGGTTTAAACGGTTATGGCCTGATTGCTTTAAAACTCGATAGTGATGGATATCGAACTGGTACAAATAATTTAGAAGTCGACTCGACAGGAAAACCTAAATCGGCAACCGCCGAATTTGGCGGTGCCTTACGGGCAAAATATAAGGAAACTGAAGCAGTACTAGGTAATCAATTCCCGAACAATCCTATTCTTGGAACCAATTATTCGCGTCTACTTCCTTCAATGTCGACAGGTCTATCGATTAAGGATCAGAGCTTTGAGAATCTCAATTTAGATTTTGGTTATTTTACGCAGATGAGCCCTGTTGATTCGACCGATCGCTTAAACTATTTTAATACTGATTACAATAATGGAATTCAAGGTGATTATGTTGCCTATATAGGAGCAACCCATAAACACGATAATATTGAAACTTCTGCTTATATTTCAGAATTAGAGAATGTCTGGATGCAATATTATTTAGGAGCAAAATATAAACATCAAATTGATGCTCAATCAAATTTCAATCTACAAACAAATAACTATATTAACCGAGATACAGGTGATGCCACGGGCGGAAATATTAGTACAAGTATTGTTTCAGTAATGGGAACCTATAAATTATCTAACCACAATTTCAGTTTAGCTTATCAACAAGTATTAGGTGACGAGCCCTTTGACTGGATAGGATTTAACAATAATGGAGGAATTCCTAGTACCCCCAATACTGTGCAGTTCTCAACATTTACTGAGGCCAAAGAAAAATCAGCTCAAGTTAAATATGAAATCGACTTCTCACCTTATGGAGTTGATGGTTTATCATTTATGACTCGTTATCTATATGGCTGGGATATGGATAATACAGGGAGTGATAATGTTTTTTACACCAAACGTCATGTTTATGACCAGAGTATAGATAACAAACATTGGGAAAGAGATATCGAATTACGTTACAAAGTTAAGCAAGGCATTGCGAAAGATCTTGATGTTCGTCTTCGTCAAGCCACTCATAGAGCAACTAAAGGCTATAGATATGGGAATATTGATGAAGTCCGTTTAATTCTTGAATATCCATTTTCATTCTAATAGAGCTTAATATACGAGGAAATTAAAATGCCTTATGTTGTAGAAACCTGGGACAAAATAGACCATCAACTTCTTAGAAAAAAATTAAGACAGGATCATTTAGATTATCTAAATCAAAATCTTGAACTACTTTTAGCTTGTGGCGCAAAGTTGGATGATAATGGCCAAGACTTAGGCGGTGGAATTTATATTATTGATGTAGCTTCAAGAGAAGCTGCTCAAAAATTTATTGAACAAGATCCTTTTTACATTGGAGGTCTATTTCAGAAAATCAAAATAGACCGCTGGAGAAAGGCTTATTTGGACGGAAAATTTTGCTTATAAAAATATGGAGAGCATGGTTTTACCATGCTTTTTTTACAAGGAATGTAATCATGTCAAAAATTAATAAAGTTCTCATCACAGGCGGTGCTCGAGGAATCGGTGCTGCAATTGCTCAACAATGTAAAAAAAATGGATGGTATCCAATTATTTTAGATAAAGAGAGTGCGGATATAGAAGTCGATTTATTAGATGTAGAAGCAACTGCCGCCGCACTGAAAAAGCTTCTAAAAGATGGCCCCATTACTCGCTTAGTGAATAATGTTGGAATGGTCAAACCAGACAATATTGAGAATCAAAGTTTAGACGATTTTAATCAAGTACTTAGTCTCAATGTACGATGCTCCTTACAGTGTATTCAAGCCCTACTTCCAAATATGAAATCAGAAAACTTTGGACGTATTGTTAATATGTCTTCTAGAGCAGCTTTAGGTAAAACACAGCGAAGTGCTTATGCAGTGAGCAAAGCTGGCCTTATTGGCTTAAGTAGAGTAGCAGCGCTAGAACTTGGTGTTTATGGTATTACTGTAAATTCGATTGCACCGGGTCCAATAGAAACAGAGCTTTTCACCGCAGCTAACCCACCCGATTCACCCGTAACGCAACAGATTTTACAAAGTATTCCTGTAAAACGACTGGGACAACCTTCAGATATTGCACATGCATGTTCATATTTTTTAAGTGATGAAGCAAGTTTTGTTACAGGCCAGACTCTATACGTGTGTGGCGGTATGAGTATCGGAGCAACTCCTGTCTAAATAAATTTACTAAGGAAAAAGTATCATGAGAAGATGGTTACAACGTCCTAAGGGATCAAATTGGGGAGATTTTGGTGATGATGATCGTATTGGTCGTTTAAACTTAATTAACGCTGAAAAAGTACTTGAAGGTATCCGAGAGGTTAAAGAAGGAAAAACTTTTTGCTTAAGTTTACCATTGGACTATCCTGGTGGTAATGCACTAAATATAAATAGAAATCCTCCAATTCTTCGTCCATTACAACGATATGGTAAAGTCAATTTTAACTGTGAAATGAATCAATTTGATCATGAAATCTCTGATGTCATGAGTGACGACTTAGCTATTTTACACTTGCAGTATTCCACACAATGGGACGCTTTCGCTCATGTAGGTACTATGTTTGACCTATATAAAAATGGAGAAGAAGAAGCAGCTTACTATAATGGATTTTCCGCAAGAGATTCTATGATCTATCCTGATTGCTTAGAAGATACTGGCCTCCAAAATATAAAAAGCCAAAGCACGTCCTCTGCAATAAAATTAGGTATCGAACATCTAGCTGAACATGGTTTACAAGGCCGGGCTGTAATGATTGATTTAGCTCATCATCTTGGTACAGAAAGGACTAATGTCGGATATGAAATTATTAAAGATATTATTGAAAAGGATCAATTAAAAATTGGCGTAGGAGATATTCTCTGTTTACATACAGGTTATGCAGAAGCACTATTAAAAATGAATAAGTCTCCCAATATTAAAGTTCTAAATCGAACCGGCGCTGTATTAAATGGTGGCGATCCAAAGTTATTGGAATGGATTACAGATTCAGGAATTGCTGCAATAGCTGCTGATAATTACTCAGTTGAAGAATTTCCATATAGCCAAAGACAGTCTTGCTGTTCAGCCTTACCTTTACATCAACATTGTCTATTTAAACTTGGAATTCCTTTAGGTGAGTTATGGTATTTATCTGATTTAGCTAAATATTTAAGAACTCATCATCGGTCTAGCTTTTTATTAACGGCTCCTCCATTACGTTTGACAGGAGCTGTGGGGTCTCCAGTTACGCCTATTGCAACTGTTTAAGATTGAAGAGCATTATTAGAAACTAATTTTCCAAGCTCCTCTAGACCTAGAAGTATTGATTAATGATAGATAAAGAAAACTAAAAAATATCTAAAATTCACTCTATCATTATATTAGCTTTCCGATTGAGATGGTGTCAGTTTAACTTGGAATAAATATCCATTAAAAACTTAGCATTAGCTTAAAATTCAATCTGGATTTATACTCAATTTTACCCTTCCTTTATAAACTTTTAATAACCAAGGCAATACGCAAACAATACTATGGCTACAGGACGCAAGAAACGTCAATACTTAACTTTAGTCATGGCCGATGACCTAAAGAAGATCGACCTTCAGCATATCGACCAGACTAATGAATCAGATCTCAATCTACTTGTTCGGATCTCAAAGCAAAATGACGCTGAAATGGTGATTAAAAAGATCGTTTACTAATTTTTAAAACTGGTACCGCAAAAACTGCTTCTGGTAAAGATTTACCATTAATCACCATTACCCGTAAAAATGGCGACCAATTCCGTTATTCAAAGCAAGACCGTGACTCAGACTATACGGGTGTATCTACAAGCTACCATGTCACTGGTAAAGCCAAACGTGAAAAGGTTATCACTGGTGAGAAAGGCAAGGTGAAACACTTAAAAGGGACATTTACCAACAAAGTCGAAGCTGAACGTGTGAGTGCTGCGAAGATGGCTGAGATTAAGCGCCAAATGGCGAAATTCAGTATCAATTTAGCGTATGGTGTACCACAGATCAGTACAGGGTCCCCCATTAAGCTTCAGGGCTTTAAAGCTGAGGTAGACTAGCTGAAGTGGATCGTTGAAAAAGCTACGCATAATTACTCTATAAGTGGTTTAGCTACACAGCTCGAATTTGGGACATCTTTAAAATAAGGTCTTTAATATATACACTTAACCTAGACTAAAGTTATGATGACATAAATTATTCATTGTTACTGATATATTATAAAAATCACTAATTCCATATAATAAATTCAGGGGAAAATAATGCCTGTAGCATCTAAAATATGTGAGCTTCTAAATAATAAAAGTAAACCAAACTGGTGGCGATTCACCATAAATCGAGCCATTGAATGTGGTGAGTTATCATCTGTAGAACTTGAGGAAGCATATTTAATTGCTAAAATGGAATTTGGACTAGAAGAAAAGTGTGCAAACTACCCTTCATTAACTAAGCCAGTAGAACTTACGGGTTATCATGAAGAAGTAGAAGAGACAAGATTAGTTTCTATTGGAAATACAACTAATATCTCAAATCTTGTATCACAAAAAAAATTGAATTTTCAACTACTGGATTAACAGTTATTTATGGGCATAATGGAGCTGGAAAATCAAGTTATGCAAAAATACTTAAGAATGCATGTCTAACCAGAGGTGAGCCACCAGAACTAAGAAGTAATATCTTTCAAGTAAATGCTGGAATACCAACTGCTGAGTTTCATATAGAATCAAATGGTATTTCTGAAATAATAGAATGGAACAATAAGCTAGAACCACATCCTCGCCTAAAATCAATTAGAGTCTTTGATACAAGCTCATCAATTCACTATTTATCTAAGACTGGTCCATTAGATTTCAAACCTACTGCTTTAAAATTATTGGATGAATTACTAAAAACAAGTGAATTCATAAAGAATAAAGCAAAAACAGAAGAAACTTTTTATGCTGCGGCCACTGTTCTGCCAAAGATGAATTCAAATACAACACCTAGCAAATTAGTTATAAGCGCATCTTTAGATCCAAATCAAGTAGATCTGCTGTGTGCAACGCAGGAAGAGTTAAAAGAACTATCTGACCTACGGGTTGAAGTATTGGAATTAGAAAACAATACACCTGAAAAACTTCGAGAAGAATATAAAAATAGAAGATTAAGAATTGTCCCACTTCAAGTATTCCTGACATCACTTATAAATGAATTAGGATCTGAAAAATTTCAACAAATTAAAGAATTACATGAAAAAAAAGTTCAGACAAAAAATGCAGCAGACTTGTTAAGTAAATCAACTTTTTCTGTATTACCCATATCTGAAATCGGATCTGAAGAATGGATTACAATGTGGAAATCCGTTAAAAATTTTATAGAATGTTTAAATAACAATTTTCCAGTTTTAGAAGGGGATCATTGTCCGACTTGCTTACAAGTAGTGGATCATGCAACAGCTGCAAGACTTTTAACATTTGATGAATATCTGCAGAATGAATTACAAAAAGAAGCTGCAATTGCATTAGATAATTGGAATACTGTACTAAAAAAAATTAAGAAATTAAATTTCTCTAAAACTCCCTATGAGGCCATACTCAATGATATTAAAAGCAAAGATGAAGCGTTTAGTCTCCTTTTATATAATTTAATTGACCAATTAAATGAACGGGCAAAAAGTATATTAAAAGATATACCCTCCTTTGACTTTGATGATATAAATTTAGAATCATTTACAAGGCTTAATACTCACATTTTAAAATTAGAAGAGCTTGAAAAAACAGTATTAAATGATGATAGTAAAATAAAATCCATTTTATTAAAAAAACAGAGAATCTTGGAAATTGAAGATAGAGAAAAAATAATATCGGTGAAGGATCAAATAAAAGAAGAGATAAAAAAAGCGAAAAAAAATGAATTATTTAGTAAAATTACTAGCACTTACATTTTGCTGGGGAGTATATTCTATAAATTTACGTCCAGATTTATATAGTCTAATAATTTGATCTAAATTAATTAACCGAGCCTCATGTAACTTTACTAGATAACAAATAAAATCATAGTCAACATAATCCAACCTAGCTAGTTCTTGTGCTGCCCTATCAAGAACTAATCTCCTAACTCCATATTTCTCAAAAAAGTTTTCGAAAAATCTATTTGTTGAATCAAGTTTAGCCGTATAATCTTTATGCGCCAAAGCTGTGATTTCTTGTCGTTTAAAAAATATACCAATAATTCCAACTAAGGCACCAAGCAGTCCAACGATATGAGTAATTTCCATTAGCCCCTCTAAGCAGTAACAACTACTGGTATTTCAAAAGAAATAGGATCTGTATATTCCGCACACATAATATTTATTTTTATTACACCTTCATCAATAGCGTTAGGAACTAGATAATAATTATCAAATTTTATTTTTCTTGTATGTAAAAGTGAATTAGTTGTAATGTAAATAGTATTTTCATCGGAGTAGCTATCACTTAAGCCCATATTTACTTTTGGCATTAAACTTCCGTAATCTATAGTCGCTAAGTTTTTTAACACTCCTGACATATATTCCTGCTGTCTTGCCTCGGGTGACTTAATATTTGGAATCAAACTTTTCTGTATGTTCTTTTGATACCATTTAATATCTTCATCAGATTTATCATCAATAATTGTAATAAAATTTGGAAATTCGATTTCTACACTAATCATGTTAGCCAAATTATTACCAATATTTTCAACAGCAATATTTAACTGACTTGATCTTACTTCTAACTGATGAAGTGCTCTTAAAGCGTGATTATGATTATTTATATCTACTTCTGAAATAGCATCAACTTCATCATTATATTCTTGAATATATTTTTTTATATCATGCATTCCCAAAATTGAATGAGTTGTCAATAAATCTCCTGCACGTCGCATTTCCATGCGAGTGGAAATTCTTTCAGGTTTTTCATAGTAGTCATCCTCCCTTAATTTGAACCAAAATAGCTCTATTTGATCAAACTCTTCTATTGAAGTATTCGCTATGTCATTAATGCTTACTTTAAGTAAAGGTTGTTTTACTTTAATCGACTCTTTAATACGTTCATTTTCTTCGCGGAGTTTTCTATTTTCCTCACTGAGCTTAGCTAGTTCTTCAGCAAGTTGACCTGAAATTTGGTTTCCTCTGATCCAACCGCCCCCCCGATGCTTTCTCATGTTTTTATAAAGTGAATTTGAAATCTTATGTTTTAAATCATCTACCGTATCCCAAAATTCGCACAAACGATCAGTCAGAACCTTTTCTCGAAAACGCTGTAGTTTATCAATATTTTCATTGTTAGCATCTCGTTCATGCGGGCGTGTAGGAACATTATCATTACGAACAAAACAAAGTATCTTTAACCCTTTACTGATAGCGTAATCGAACTCTTTTTCTGTAAAGCTAATCCCATCTTGTTTCGAGATCGAACCGTATCGATGACCCAATATTAAAATATAAAAATCACTTGAATCAATTAAATCTTTAATAATTGTCCATTGCTCATCATTATCAGCACCAAATAATTCCATACCTACTGGAAAGTTATAAGATTCTAAAACAGTATTAATTGCGGCACTTCGCGCTTCTATTAAATCTGTATATGTTGAACTAATAAATACTTGGTACTTCGTATCTTGACTCATTTTTTCTTTATAAAATAAACATTGAATTAATTAATATTTATAGCATCTCAACAAAGTTAGATAAATACATATGTATTAGATAATTTCTTGCTTTTAAACTAAAACAGCACAGCATGGTTTTATGTTATGAATACAATTCCTGCCTAAATAGAACCTCCGCTTGAGCATCATTTAAATCAGTAAATTGACGACCGTTCTTTTCTCGATCACTGTCGCCATAGTTAAATGACATATAAAGCACACCATTTGGTTTCAAGGCAATTATCAACTTTCCTATGACTTCAGCTAAGCATTCACGCTCACAATGCAATAAAGAGGCACATGCCCAGACCCCATTATAAGCCTCATGCTCATAAGCACCTCGTTAATTAGCCATTTTATCTAACTAAAAGTTGTCTACAAAATCGGTGGCTATTCATATCAACTTCAAACGTTGAAGCTGTAAATTCTTCTGCATTCTTATTGTAGTAGTCTATTGTTTTAATTACGAATACTTAGGCTAAAAATCACAATTAGTCTACTAAAAAACAAAAAAATAAGGGAGCAAAAACTCCCTTTCTATTCACGGCTCGCCAACTTATTTTCAATCCACTGATGAATTTCATAAGCAGACCAACCGATACGATTCTGTGTAATTTTTACTTTTTTGGGAAAAGTCGGATCATAGTAAGGTGAGTATTCATCCATCATTTCATAGATTGTTGATCTACCTACACCAACAAATTTAATAACTTCTTTAATACTAATCAGTTGATTCATTTGAAAAGTTTGTCCAACAAACGCATTCATGAAATTTACTCCAAATCAATAATGCGAGCGTTACTGCTCAAATAATCAGGAGATCTGTAAAAATTAACTAATTCACTGCCCTCACACTCCCCTGTAACTCTTTATGCATATCCTGTACAAATCCATCATCTTGATTGAATTTAGGCTTTGCCTTAGTTTTTGAGTCAGTCTGAGTTTGTTCAGACTCAACAACCTCATCCGAGTAAAACTCCTCAACCAAATCCAATCCTTCCTCCGCATTCACCTCAAACTGTGCATTACTCAAGCCTAGTCGTGCTATTGCGTCCAAGGCATTTTGATTGAAGCCTACGGTTTTACTTTGTTGGTCAATCTCCTTGGCAGTTTGAATCGCTTGTTGAAGGTTTGTGCCATCTCGTAAGGTTAAATCCACATAATACACCGGCTGACGATAGCTTTGCGTAGTGGACTTTCCCCGAAGTGTCAGTTGTAGCGGTAGACATGACAGTAAGCCACCCGATGCCGCATGGTAATAGTTGAGTCTTGCTGCCAAAGTACGAATACTATTAAAACTTGTGGTTCTAAAGATGAATGTACCCAACTCATCGGATTCATCTAAATTCACATAGAGTCGGCCATACGGTTTACACAGCCCTCCTTGGGCCAATGCACATAAATCTGGAGATGGACAAGGATGATGCTCAACCCCTTGATGGGTCAGTCGCTGGCAAGTTTCTCCATTACCCACACAAACAGGTCTACCCGTTTGACGGTCAAATAGGCTGTACTCTGCACGAAGATTGAGTTCAGGATCATTAAAGATCATCCGCACTGGAATGGTTCTGATTTTTTGATTGGGTGCTTTAACTCGAAGTTGTTCATCGAGTGGATGTTTGACCCAACCACTGTCCTTATTTTGGATTTGGCTGGTAATGGTAAATTGGTCATCCTTTTCAGGGATGCGTTTACCATTTTTCTCAACCCTCTTACCGATACTGATCCGTCCTAGTATTGGCGGTGTAATCGCTAAACCTTTGATCATATTGATTTCCTCTTTTTGTAAATTGAATAGGCATAAAAAAGCCCATGCTGTAGGCATGGACTCTGATATAAGCTTGTGTGATTGAATTACTGGCTTGATGCTTGTATGGATAAAAATCTGACTTATCCACCATTAACATAAATCTGAAAACGCCGTGTGCCTTGCTTGTTCTGCTGAAATTGATTGAGATATTCAGGGTGTGATTTGAGTAAAGCCTTTGTATCCAAAGCAATCGAGTCTTTAGATTTCTTCCACGTCACTGAACCTGTTTTAAAGGTGGCGCGCTCAGCCTGTTGCATCTTGGCTTGCAACTGATGTTTAAGGAAGTCAAATTGCTCCTGATACTTTTCAACTTGATTGCGTACTCGGATCATTTGCTCAAATTGTTGATTGGCTTGCTCGTCTTCAGATAGATCGGTAGTACTGAGTGGTACATGTTCAGGATAGAGTAGCTGTAAAGCTTTGGCTGCCGATTCACTGGCATCTGCTTCAGGTGGGATATCCTTTTCCACACAATCCCAGAAGTAACGTTCCGCATTAATGATGTGTTGTATCACCGATTCAGAACGCGTGACTTTAAAAATGCGTGTTTCATGTCCACAGAGCAGCACACAAATATGCGCTGCTTTTTTGCCTGTCACTGCCAATTGATGTTGCACTTGGCAAAGTACATATAAAGGCACACCATCTCGCCAGAGTTTAGCCCCATATTCCCCTGCGGTTTTGCACTCCAGAATCTGTACATCTGCATCACCCACTACGGAATAATCCAGATTAGCCAGCATGAAATACTTGTCGGGATCAGGATGCTGTAATACGGCATTGACCCGACGGACTTTATATTTGGTATGCATGCTGTAATACTCGGCAACAAGCGGTTCAAGTCGCTTACCCCAATATAAAGGTGCATAGCCTTCACTATCCTCTTCAATGCTTTGTTGAATCCGTCCTGTTTTGATCATCCACAATTCCAGCATCGACATATAGGGATTAAGGCCACAGGCAGCAGCACAGTCACTACTGCCAATGCCCTTGCGTCTTACTTCAAGCCATTCCGCTTGGCTCATATTTTTGGTCTCCACAAAGCGTTTAGCGGTAAACAGTTTCGGACAGTTGGTATGTATATTCAGTATTGCATTGTTTGGATTAATTAAAGCTGAGTTCATAGAAATTTCCTTTAATATTAAATTTGGGGCATAAAAAAGCCGCGTCCGAAGACGCGGCTTTAAAGGCTAAGATTTGCTTCACAGGTGAAGAGAAATGTTTGGCTTCGTTCAGTAATACTTAGACTAATTCATGAAACTAAGGTCTATTCAGTTTAGGCAAGCATACGCAGCGCCTGTTCCAGCCCGCGCTGCTTGAGTCCGGCGCCTGCACCAAACCAGGCTGAATCGAGACGATGATCCTGACTCATGGCACGACGTTCATGGTCTGTGAACTCGGTAATAGCGCATAGCAAGCCATAGGCGGTGTCTTTGGCTGAACTGAGTTCCGCCCCGCGGCCATGCCCGTTAAACATGGTCATGACTTTTGACATCGCGCGCCCATTCGGTTCAGTCCTGTTATCAGCTTTAGGGACCGGGTTGGCCTGGCTAGCGACATTACGATAGAACTGAATAATGCCTTCGTCCTGCTCTATTGGACTGAGGCCGGTATTGTTGAATACCGCATCAAAATATGCTGCCGCTTCAGTCTGTGTGACTTTACGCTGACTGAGCTGTTTCATCTCGTACATATGCTCATCCCATTGCCGTACCGAGATACCCAACTGCTGTTTGATTTTGCCTGCATCAAATCGGGTGCTGTGCGGGACTTTAACCACTCCAGCACTGCTTTGTCCTTTAAGTGCAATCGCCAAGGTGTTATTGCAGACCACACGGATTGAGGTAAATTGCGCCGTGGTTGCCAATGTACCGTCACACGCCGTAGCCAAGAGGATATAAGCATTGCTAACATCTTTGCCTTTTAAGGCTGCACTTTGTCCTGTCCGTGCCAATGCCCAGAACTTCTTGCCGCCTTTCAGAACCCCTGCAGTTTCCAGTTCAAATCCGGACTGCTCGGTTAAATCACGGTAGAACTCCAAGATCTGTTTGGGTTGCACTTCCTGATAGCGCTGACTGACTACCGATAATGGGGCATGCGTATCTGAGCGGTACAGTACCCGCTGTTCTTCAAAGGGCATGATGATGCTTTGCCCACGATCATTCTGAGCCATATAGCTGACATGGGATGATTCAATGCGCCAGTTCATGCCAGCCTGCTGTGCCCAGACTTCAATCGGCTGGTTTTGCGTGAGCTGGTTGCCCAGACCATGCCAGGGGGTTTGACCGACATAGGCCATTTGTTCAAGTTGATGTGCCATAATCTAATCCTGATGATAAATAATGAATAAATTTAAACTGTTAAGAGTACGAATATAAACGGTCTACTATTTATGCAATGGCGAACGGTAAGATGCCTGTGTCTGGTCAGCAATGACCAGAATTACCCCACCCAGCATGGCTCCTGCAATCCCACCAATAAAAGGTGAATAGCCCAGTGACTTCGCCAGCGACATGCCCAGCACCGCCAGAGTGGTGGGTGAATTGCGAAGACCCCATTCCTGTAGCGCCGGTTTTAACGGTTCATATTGTGAAAAGTTTGAATCTTCCATCTGGTCAAAATCTCGATACGGCATAAGAAACTCCTGAAAATATATTTATGGGTCAGCAGCTCATTTGTCCTGATCTGGAGAAATGTTCAGCTGCTGCTTCATTCAGGTGTTATGTATCTGAAATTTTTTAGAATCTTGTTCTTATATTATTTAGTCTTACTATTATTCGGCGATATAGAAATGAAATTGACCGGCTTGCAGCTTGGCATTATCATAAGCATGCTGGCCTACATTGCCAGCCGGTTTTAGCAGACCGTTTACCCAATGCACACTAAAAAGTCTATCTTTTTGGTGGGCGACCCTGTGTGTCCCCCTTTGCGGCGGAACGGGAGGGGGACACCTTCGGGTGTGCTGATCTTTTTGGGTATCAGTCTGCTAACCCCTTTTCGTTTCGCCACCATTATTTAGCAGTGATGCGGTGAAACTTCTTTATACCCAAAGGAGTCATCATGACTGTTTTCTTATTTGCTGTTTGCTCTATTCCCATCCCTTCTTCTCTATCTAAACAATCCGGTTCTTCTGCCCTGCTTTGGTAATGAAGATCCTTGCACGCCTGATGTTAATGATGGGGATACTGATCTGGCTGGGCCCGGCTGTTATTGGCTTTTTGCTGATGATGCTGCTGTTCTGGCTCTTGGTTGAACTGGCCGGCTGGAATAAAACGCCGCACCGGTAAAACATCCTGATCTCTTATACCTTCTTAAATCAGACGCCGATCATCCTCTGTTTATGATGAGAATTATAATGTCTTTTTCTAATCGTCTGCCCTTACTGGGCATTGTGCTGCTGGCGGCTGCCGTGTTAGCTGGCTGCGAAAGCAAATCCAAACGTGATTTTAATGCCGGCTGCCAGTCGGGTGGCACAGACCGTTCCACCTGTTCCTGTGTCTATGACCGGCTGGAAGCTCATTACTCTCCTGCATTTATGGAAAAGCTGGGCCAACAGAATGTCAGTCAACTTGATCTGCCTCAGGATTTTACCGAGCAGATGCTACGTGCAGCTCAAGCCTGCCAGTCTCGCTAGGGGTGCGAATATGCAAATCAAGCATTATCTGATCGGGGTATATATCGTAATTGCCCTGCTGTTTTCAGCATATTTAAAAGGTTGCAGCGCGACCGCAGACCGCAGTTATGCCTATAACCTGGGCAAAGCCATGGTTTGGCCGGTGTCCATGTTTAATTAATTCCATTTACTTAAAACTTATTCAACAACAATAATTTGGAACGATTTTAATGAATAAACAGATCAAGAATTTTTTGCAGTCAGGGGTGATTGTAGCCAGTCTGGCATTACCGGGCTTAAGTCATGCAGACATGACGCAGGTGATGGCGCTGGTCAATGATCCTTCTGCCGCACCTGCAGTGAAACGCTGTGAGGGCAATACCAATTGCAATGCGTTTGTGGCACTCAGCAAGCAGTGGCAGGTCATCCCCAAAGATGATCCGTTGCGCTATTTCATCTATAGCGGTGATCTGAATGGGCTCATCCGGGAAGGCAAGGATTTGCATCAGCACAAGTTATTAGACCTGGATGACTTTGCCTATCAGGTTTTTGATTATCACGCCGAGAATTCTAATGACCGCTGGCTGTATGTCAAAGGCTTATGCGTACTGAAGTATGTGCAGCGCACCCAGTTCACAAAGCCATAATCAGGCCCTTTGGATTTACCCGCATTCCCGTTTTAAAGGACATACCGCCATGAAAAAACTGATCATCACGGCTGCACTTTTTACCCTGCTCACCGCCTGCAGCAAAACACCTGAAAGTCCAGCTTCTGCTGCTAATAGCGAACATGAATCCGTTTCATCTGATGACAGCGCTATAAAAGATGAGACAAAAGAGCGTGAGGCTGAAGCGGCCGCCATCGCGCATGACCGCTATGACCCGGACAGTATTTATGAAGGGGCTGAAAATATTGATATTCCACCGCCACAGATGAAAAGAAAGCTATTGCCCGGTGAAGCACTTGAAGTGAAGTTTAGGCCTGCCGAAACTTATGTTGGGTTTACAGTCATCACATCCACTGTCTTAGATAGCACCCGCTTAAGAGTAGTCTCAGAAGTTAACGATGTACTGGATAAAGTGGAAATAGACAACCCCAACTGCAAAGTTATTGGTATAGAACCATATACGGTTAAATTTCCTAAGCAAACCTACTACGGTGATAACTTTAACCTGCTGCTAAAGGGCTGTACTGCAGACGAAATCAAGGAAGTCTATTTGTATACGACACGTGGCAAACTCACCCACCGTGCCATTGTTGAAGAATAGCTTCAAATATAATCCAGCCTATTTTTTACCGGCTTGCGCTTTAGCTGTTGGTACAGACTAAGCTAATGCCTGACTTTATGGCTATCACAGCCAATGTAATGAAGATCTAGCTCCTGCTGAATGCAGATGATGGCTAGATGATTAAAATGCGCTCTGGCGAGTGCTTTAAGGGCTATACCCCCCGCAAAATCAGCTCGCTTTAGCCCAGGTCCATACACCGTTTTCCTCTGTCTTGGCTAATTCTGCTTATGCATTGAATCAGCACAAAAAGTTTCAATCCCTAGAAGAACTGAGACAGAGAGCATACCAAGAAGAATGACATGACTCATATAAAATTACTGTCCGCTGCCTGCTTATTGATCGCTTTGCTGAGTGCTTGCACCCCCTCACAAGATAGGGCTAGCAAACTGATCAGCCACAGGCAGAGCTTGATCCGAAAACCCAGAAATTCATGCAAACGGATTTAAGCGAAACACTGGCCGATGATGAAATGCCGGCTTCATCTGAAACAGATCTGAACAATCAAAATTTAGATACGGCATCGATTGCTGATGAGCAAACAGAAGCTAAGGCTATAGCTGAAGAATTTGACATACGCGTCTACCGTGCTGAATCGCAAGGTTCATTGACAGGTTATATTGATAAAATCGATATTATTTCACTCAACGATCAGCCCACCACCATTACGGGCGTTCAGGTCAACCGCGGCAACTGTGAAATAACCCGCATATATGATTATAAAAACATGTATTACGGCTCAGCGGCTTTAGCTTATCCGCGCTGCAAGGTTGAGTCTATTCGTGAAGTCAGTATCAGTACAGCTTATGGGACTTATGCTTATCGGATTGGGTGATTTCAAAATAAAAAATAAGCGGAAAACTTGCTTAACTTTCCGCTTAAACACATAATTTCTTATTGGCTTTTTCGCCAAATTATTATGTAAAAATTACGAGTAAAAAAGGCCCCCTTAATACGCTGCGAAAGTTATCATGAGTTATTCATAATTAAACAAATTTGTCTTTTTTTTATGATCACTGTAAGCTGACTTTATTTGATTCCAAGTCCACGTAAAATTACCCATGCTGTTACGACTATTTGATATAAATTCTATTTTCCAATTATCGGTTTTATCAGCATCAACACTCATTTTGACCTTAAAACCCATATCTAAAAAACCAAACTCTAAATATTTAAAAAATGCCAATATTCTTGCTCTAGCATCTTTATCTCGTTTTATTTTATTTGGACTTGTCTTTTCTCTAGAATCATTGTGAGAAAAAATAGATTTATCATATTCGTCTAAAAAATTTTCATACATAATACTGCGTAACACAGGAATGATTGAACCCTCTTTTTCTACACTTCTATACACTAAATGTTGTTCTTTGGGCCAAGTTTGCAATAATAATTTCATTATATTATTACATTCATAAAGCTTATTATATTTAGACAAACGCTGCCCATTCAAAAAATTTGATTTACCAACAGCAAGCTTTAATTTAAAATTTTTGGGATCATCTTTTAAAAAATCGAAATAAAAAAGCTCAATCAGATGTTGAAACAAAAAATGCAATAAATTATCAACTAAAGTACCTGGTTTGAAATTTAATGGTGTCTTCAAAGTTGAATAATATTTTTTACCTTGAGACGTATTAAATGTAGAAAAACCTGTGATAGATGTACGTGCAAATATTGAGTAGTATGGAATTTCTCTTAGCAAATCCATAAATTTTCTCTGAATTGCCTTATTTTCCAATTGAGTATTCGGGCTCACTATTTCTGCATATAATTGAAAGTATCTAAAAATTGATCGATTTACTCTATCTTTAGAAAGAAAGGAGGATAATGCATAGTTATTGAAAAAGTTATAATAATCTAAGAACTGATTTGTATATTCTTTAGGAGAGCTTAAATTATCTATTAAATTATAAAAAAAAATCTCTATAATATCTTGGTCAATGTTTAACTCTGATATTAGAGCCTTATTGTACGATATATCATGAAATTGTTTAAAATCCCAAAAGTATTGATTTAACTCATAAACAATATCATCCTCAAAAAGGTCAAATTGAATCATATCATCAAAACTATCAACTTTGATTGAAAAATTATTACCCTTTTTTTCTCTTAGAAAATTTCTAATTTCAAAAGCTACGACTTCGTTATTTTCCTCAAACCATCTATACATATCTGGAAATCTTTTTTTTGCTTTAATCATCTCACACGAATAAATAACAACTAATCTAAAAAGATTCGCTAATACTGCTTTAAACAACTCTTCTGTTTGATAATCTCTAATCACGTAATCATTCTCAACTTTTATTTACGTATATTCTTACCATAATTCCTTTGTGTTCACATCAGTCGAAATTAGAATTTTATGCAAAACAATCAACACCCTACAAGCACTATGTGTATGCTTAAATTGAAAGATGTCATCAACAAGTGCCAAATTAGCCGATCCACCATTTATGACAAGCTGGATCAAAAATCCAAGCGTTATGACCCTGACTTTCCTAAACCACGCAAGCTGGGAATGAACAGCGTTGCCTGGGTTGAAAATGAAGTTGAGCAATGGCTGAAAAACCTGCCTTACCACTAATTCTATTGGCATAACTTTCATAATTTCTTAGTTCTCAAATTCCCGTAATGACCAAAGGGCAATTTCATCATTTGCCCTTACGGGACAGCTATGACTTATGAAAGTGAATTTAGGTTTTTTAATTTAATTAATAAGCATTAATTATCTATATGAAATAAATAGTTAGGTATCTAATACAGATTAAGTAGCTCTTATACACTCAGTACTGATATCTCATTATTCTTAATAATAACTAGGTACTTAGATACCGATTATTAGCACAGATCAATTAATACCTTATTCAAGTAAATTAATCACTTAAATATAAAAAATAGATTGATTAAACAGATGGATACAACTGTCTGGGTAACCGATTCAGTATTCACCGTACTCAGTTATCCACCCAACAGTACCATCATTTTAATAGTTAAAACTTACTTAGATTAGAATCTTATGAGTAATCCCATATGGAACCACAAATTAATATTGAACAAAATTATCCGTCTAATGTATTAGAGCTCACTAGTGAACAATGCAATGGTAAATTTACTCTTAAAGAGAATCCCGTTGTTTCAAGTATGTTCAGTATGATTTTTGCCATTAATCAAATTGAACGTGAATCACTAGAGTACTTATTTAAGCTCAACAATGAAGGCTTAAGCTTAAAGACCTATGACACTTCACTTGATTTATTCTTAAAAGGAATCTATTCAATTGAACAAGTCAGTCAAAGTAACTATCACTGTGAACATAGCGTCATTTTTAAACAAGCCTATGATGCAGTGGTTGCACCTCACATTCATCCTAACGATGAAACTTTATTTTGGAATGCACTACCAAATTATAGATTCGTAGTATTAGATGAGGAGACAGGAAATCCCAAAAGCTCCCATACAACTGCTCAACTAAAAAATGAGTTGATTCGTGAGATTTTTATCCGGATAGATTCACCTATCTTTAAAGCGGCCCAGAATGCACGTGCTGAAAAAGCCAAACATCAGTACAAGCGGGCAGTCAAGTTAATACAATGCCTGAGAAAGCTTTTTAGCAAATTGTTAGTAATCCGTATTGATTTATGCTGGAAACACCTGATACAGGATAATCTCACGTTTGACGAAATGAGAGCCTATTTCGCTCAACTGTTAAAGCGCTTTCATTATGACAAAAACCTTCCCAACATTGCTGGTTATATCTGGAAGCTCGAATTCGGTCAGCATAAAGGCTACCACTATCACTGCCTGTTCTTTATGGATGGTAATAAGTTCCAGCGTGATACTCACTATGCAGAGGTCATTGGTCAGTACTGGTCACAACTGACCGGGAACAAGGGCTACTACTTTAACTGTCACCGCGACAAGATCAAGTATCGCAACCTGGCTATTGGCATGGCTCATCATGATGATCAGACCTTCTTTGACAACCTTGATCAGGTTCTATTGTACATCTGCAAGCAGGATCAGTTCCTCATTGATCAACGTCTTCTAACCCAAAAATTACGTGTATTCCAGACAAGCAAGCTTCCTCGTAAAACCGGGTCTGTGGGGCGTCCCCGCCAATTTAAATACCATGAGCTGTCACCTGTTCAAGCTACACCAAAAGAGCTTGTAACAGGTATCCATACACCGGCTAAATTTAAAGTATTAAAAGGAAATATATAATGAGCTTCGAAAAACTTGAACAAATCAATGCAACAGACTTAATAGGTGGCTCAAATAATCTGCAGCTCTTGTCTTACCTGAAGCATTTAAGTGAAACTGCTCATCAAATGAGCTTGAAGAACTCAAAACCGTTCCAGACCAAAGGAGAGGTACTCATACCTTCAGCAGCATTAATTCAACTAGACACAGCAGTAAAAACCATGTTGCAAATGGTTCAGTCAGGTTGTACGCCTTCCCTCTCCCTGCAAGCTCATCCATTTGTATTAGACAAAATGAGTAGCCTGTTATTTTTTAAAGTTTATGAAATTGTTAAACAGAGGCAATGGATAGATCTTTTAGCAATTAACCAGCATCCCGCAAAAGCCCAGATACATCTATTTTTACAGCAATTATGGAATGAAATCCGGGGATATGCTGCAAGTACTGAGGCTCAAAGTAATCTTAAAACCCGTAACAAGCTAATAACCGATCAAGCTACCAAAAATTCTAGAGTCGTTAGCCGACTACTTACTGCTCATACTAATATTCAGGTAGCGAGAGTTTCTTGTTTATTTAATATGACTGGTCATACACAGCTACTAGACATGAACAGAGATGAGAAGGTGATGACAAAGCTAAAAGGCAAGTTAATTAAAGAGCTTCTACAACTCAATCAAGGAGGGATATTATGTATTCAGTGGCGTATCCAGCAAACCCTGTTCGGTCAGTACTATTTAAATATGCTGGTTTATTATCGTGATCAACATCATTTAAATTTACCTAGTCATGAAGACCACTTTATACATGGATCTGATGACAGTACACAACCGACTGTTCAACTGGATTTAAGCAATACTCTTATACATTACGCTCGAATTGAAAGAGATAATTTTCAGGGAATAAATCTGGCGCAATGGAAAGTAATTTTTAAAGTGATGCTCTATCCTTTGAAGTATTATTATTATCATTCCAAAATCATATCACCCAAGTTTGAATACATCATTTACTGATGGCATTTTAATCAATTCTTTAAAAGCCCAATAATTATTTATTGGGCTTTTTTTATTGAAAAAGTAGTTTTATAAGACTGCAATAAATTAAAACTGAAACGCTTCATTTTCCTATTACATCCTAAATATACCTATTTGAGTTAAACACATCCAAAATTTTATGTGGGGTAGTTTGAGGGGTAAGCTACAGGTAAAAAAATAAGCCCTTGTAGATACAAGGGCTTATAAAAATATTTGGCGGAAGCGGTGAGATTCGAACTCACGGAGGGCGTGAACCCTCGTCGGTTTTCAAGACCGGTGCATTAAACCACTCTGCCACGCTTCCAACGAGCGTTATCATATAAACTATTCGTAAAATTGGCAAATCATTTTGTAGATTTAATTGGACAAGTGTTCAAAATAGAACCAGATATTATAAATTTCATGGTTTTTCATAACGAATTGCATTGATATACCACTGCTTCTTTCCTGAAGGGGTCATCACTTCAATCTCATCATTCACCTGTTTTGAAAGTAATGCCCTAGCCATAGGTGAATCAATTGAAATATGTTGAGGATGATGATCATAAATCTCATCTACCCCGACAATTCGTAAAGTTTTCTGTTCACCATATTCATTTTCAATATCTACCCAGGCACCAAAGTAAACGCGCCCGTCCTGTTCAGGTGAATGGTCAACAATTCTCAGCTCTTCCAGCCGTTTTCCTAAATATCTTACCCGACGATCAATCTTGCGTAAGAGCTGCTTATTATATTGATAATCGGCATTTTCACTACGATCGCCCAGACTGGCAGCCCAGTTAACTTTCTTGGTTATTTCTGGACGTTCTTCGTGCCAGAGCTGTTGTAATTCAGCCACCAACCGGTCATGGCCGGCTCGAGTAATTAAGTTAGATTTCATTATGAATATTCAGTTTAAACACGTATTCAATTTATATAATTATCTATTATGCCATATAGTTTCAACACATTGTCATAATATTAATTTAAAATTTATTAATATCAATTACTTATATAAGCATCACTCATCTATTTTTGATCAAAATTTGACATAATAAAATTTGCACTTTATTATCCGTTCACTTTTTAGTATTTATGTTATTTTTATCTATGTAGTTAAACTACACAGTTTTATTCCATCCCTGTCATTTTAAATGACTTCATGACTGCCCATCCTCTTATTGAATTTATCAACTTATAAAAGTTGCAGACCCGTTTTTGTCTGCCTTTTAGGGCATAAGTTACTTTAGCGGAGACACCATGCACAGTAGTTCAACTTCTGGGTCAAGGCTTAGCCTTAACTCTTTATTTTCTACTCTCCCTGTTCGATTACTTGTATTAAGCACAGCTCTTGTACCTTGGCATAATATTAATGCAAGTAAAGCTTCACAATATAATTCCGTTGTGAATACCAATACGTTAACTGTGGTCACGGTAGAAAGCCCGACGACCTTATTTAAAGATGGCAAGATTATGTATGGCTTCGGCTATGATCTTGTCCGTAACTATGCTCAAAACTTGAATGTCAGGCTCGAACTAAAGACAGTGGCAGACAACGCAACAGCTTTAAAATGGGTCGCCCAAGGCAAAGCCAATATGGCAATGACTACGGCTGACTTTAATACTATTGAAAAGCACCAGCTGACGTCTTTCTCTGCAAGCTGTGGAGATACAACCAGCCTAGTTAAAAATGGTTTAAACCCAGCATTGAACTGGGTATTCAAACAGGCCGAAGAACCGCTAGCTGCTACTGCAAGTGGCTATATCTGCCAAGGTAAACAAAATGGGGCCATTCGTCAGTTGGCTTCTTTTTACAACCGTAATGTAGTACAGCCTGATGCCTGGAAAACTATTCAGCGTGATTTGTCAAAACGTATGCCGATTTATAAAGCGAGTTTTCAGCAAAGTGCTGAACGTTATGACCTGGACTGGCACCTGCTGGCTGCAATTGGCTATCAGGAATCTTATCTAAAGCCCAATTCAGTTTCACCTACAGGCGTACGTGGCCTGATGATGCTCACCAGTAGTACAGCTAAAGCTATGGGAGTACAGAACCGTACAGATCCCCATCAGAGTATTCAAGGCGGGGCCAAGTACTATGATTTAATGCTCGACAAGTTTTCTGACGTTGCTTATCCGGACCGTAATTGGTACGCCTTGGTAGCTTATAATATGGGTCCTGGTGCTGTTGGCCAGATTCAAAAACGTATTGAAATCCAAGGTCGTAATCCAAATAATTGGGTAAATCTTTATGATTATCTGGAACGCCATCAGACCAGTAATGGTCGTTATCGTCAGGCTGTGCAGTATGTTACCCGTATTCGAGCCTATCTTGAACATATCAAGAAGTCCGATCTGGTCACAATTTAGACAAAAGCGTTATATGTAATATAGAATGTAGTACAAACAATTTAATTTATAAAAAAAGCTTACCTTCACGGTAAGCTTTTTTTGCTCTTAAGCTTCTTTTTTTCAAGAAGTTTGCGCAAGGATATTCTTAAACAGGTCTTTCTGCTCTTGGCTTGGCTTTACAGTCTGTAATGCCATCAATTGTGACATATCGCCTTGCACCTTGATTTTGCCTGTCATAAATGCTTGCATCGCAGCTGCCATATCAAATTCAAGGAAGACTTTACGCAGGGTTTCGCCATCCATATTCAAAGTAGTTTTAGCATTTGAAGACAGACCTTTCTGGATTTTTCCACCATCTAATGAAAGTTCAGTCGTATTATTGTCTGCATTTACAACTACAAGATTAATTGCCAGATTAGCCAAGGCTGGTGGCAGGTTCAAATCACCTGCTTCAGCAGTTAATTTATCAACAGTTGCAAACCAATCATCAGTGAGTAACGCAGGCATAATTTTTCCTCAAGTATATTTTTCAATTTATAGAGCTGCCTTTCCAGACAGCATATTCATGAAGCTGTGAGCTTTTATTTTGTTATAGCATGTAATGAGGCAATTAGAACAATTTTTTTGTACTGATCATTCAGTTTTTGATGTTTTTATGTATTACTGAATTAAATAGGCACCTTAACTGGGCAAGATGCCTAATATTTGGTTTTATTCAGCAGCAAAACTCAAATTAACTACATCCAGACGATTAGTTTTTTCCGGTTCTTTGAAGTCATACTCACGTTGCGAATCAAGTATCTCAAAATCGAACAGTTCACGGTCAGCCAGCTGAGATGGTGATACGTTCTGCAAAGCGCCGAAAATACTGTGCAGACGTTTCGGATGGGCTTTATCCCAATCACGCAACATATCATTAATGATTGCGCGCTGCAGATTTTCCTGAGACCCACAGAGATTACATGGAATAATTGGGAACTGGCGCAGCTCCGCATATTTTATAATGTCTTTCTCTTCCACATAAGCCAGTGGACGAATCAGAATATTCTTTTTGTCTGATGACAGCAGTTTTGGTGGCATGGCTTTTAGACTGCCACCATGAAACAGGTTTAAAAAGAAGGTTGCCAGAATGTCATCACGGTGATGTCCAAGAGCAACTTTGGTTGCGCCGATTTCCTGGGCAAAACCGTATAGGGATCCACGGCGTAAACGCGAGCACACAGCACAGTATGTTTTACCTTCCGGTGTCAAGCGTTTGGTAATGGTATAGGTGTCTTTTTCCAGAATGTAATATGGAATATTGTTTTCTTCCATATAACGCGGCAAGACATCCTCCGGAAAGCCAGGCTGCTTCTGGTCTAGGTTGACAGCAACTACATCAAAGTTAATTGGTGCAATACGCTTGAACTGTAGCAAAATGTCCAGCAAGGTATAACTGTCTTTACCACCCGATACGCACACCATTACCTTGTCGCCATCTTCAATCATCTTGAAGTCACGAATAGCATGGCCAACTTGGCGACGCAGCTTTTTAAGCAGACGATAATAGGCTGAACTGGTTGGCAGTTCTGGCTTGAAATTAAATCCCTGGTTGGACTCAACTGGCGAGTACATAGAACAGAATTACCCATAAAAGAAATACCGCGCGATTTTAGCCGATCTCCCTCCGATTCGCATCACCGAATTACAATTAATGTGGAACACCACTGGTCAGAAAAAAATAAGCCTTTGTATAAAAAATAGACGCTCGCGTTCAAAATTGTATCAAAATGCTTATATTTTGGACTTTTCCACAGTTTTCCACAAAACCTGTGGATAAAATTGTGGATTTCTCTAGGCTTGACAGGGGGTGTAATCGGCCTATTAAGGGTTTTATTTAAATTGATCATTTTTTGATCAATTAATATTTATTAATAATTACAATTACTTATATATGTCAAGCTATACTTTTTAAAAAAATTTTTTTATTTATTTGGTTATTTTCAAAACAAATAGTCTTGCTTTTTTTTCAATTTTTTTTGTTAAAGAAACTCAAGTTTTTGGTTTCCATTGTAGAGTTTTTTGTTAAACTCAGACTGAATTTTGAGCTCCAAGTTGCTTACAGATTACTATGAAAACTTACTTTGATATTTCACGCTTGGGTATCTGGGGATGTGCCGTACTTGTACTGACTTCAAGCTATAGTAGTGCAGGTCAAATGTATGTCTATAAAGACCAAAGTGGCAGCACCCTCCTGACTAACCGTAAAATGAATGACAGTTCATTAAAGAAAGTTAAAGTTACTTATTATCCTGAGAGTAATATTCACAGTTATAGTAACTGGGGAAAGTCAGAAGCGGCGGTATTGCCAAGCTATAGCAAAAATCGTGATGCTTTTGATCATATAATCAAACAGGCGGCTCAGCAGCATGGTGTCAGTGAAGGTCTGATTAAAGCAGTTATGCACACTGAATCAGGCTTTAATGTAAATGCCCGCTCTCCTGTAGGTGCACAGGGCTTGATGCAATTAATGCCTGCAACAGCACGGCGCTTTAATGTCTCAAATGCATATGATCCTTATCAGAATATTCTAGGAGGAGCCAAATATTTAAGCTGGCTCCTGAAACGTTTTAAAGGCAACACGCATCTTGCTCTTGCAGCCTATAATGCAGGAGAAGGTAATGTTGCTAAATACGGTGGTATTCCCCCATTCCGTGAAACCCAGGATTATGTTCGTCGAGTCACCAGTCGTTATAGCAACCTTTACTCGGGCGGAGCTCTAAACCTTACTGCCAGTAATAATCCGGAAAACGGGTTGCTGGTTCAGGAAACAGTGAATTCTGCTGCAAATACTCAAGCTGCAGGCCGGAGCTATGCACCCCGGCAAATTATTACGCTGGCAGATGGCTCCTATACAGATGCACCAGGCACTTATGTCAGCTCTAACGCTACCGCCTCAGCACGTATTCATATTTCTAACTGATCTTTTGATTCATTTTTTCTATATATATTTTTCAAGTTTTTCTTGAATTTTAACGAGCATCACCGCATATTAGTTTTACGATTTATATTTCAAAATCGATTTATTTTTTCTATCAAAAGAGGATTATCTCAATGATGCGGATTGGTTTGTTCTTGCTAACCAACCTCGCGGTACTGGTAGTAGCTGGCATTATTTTGTCGCTCTTCGGAGTCGGAAGTTATCATGGTGCGGGTGGCCTTAATCTGGGCAACCTTTTAGTCATCTGTTTTGTATTTGGTATGGTGGGTTCTCTCATCTCCCTCTTTATGTCCAAATGGATGGCTAAAAAGGCGACCGGTACACAAATTATTGACCCTAATGCTCCTCAAAATCAGGCAGAAGCCTGGTTATTGCAGACCGTTGCTGAATTATCACAGCGTTCTGGCATTCAAATGCCAGAAGTGGGCATTTTTCCGTCTTATCAGTCTAATGCATTCGCAACAGGCTGGAACAAAAATGATGCACTGGTCTCGGTCTCTACCGGTTTGCTTGAACGTATGAATAAGGATGAACTGCGTGCAGTACTGGCGCATGAAATCGGCCACGTCGCTAATGGCGATATGGTTACACTTGCCCTGATTCAAGGGGTAGTGAATGCTTTTGTCATGTTCTTTGCCCGTGTAGTAGGCGACTTCATTGACCGTAACGTATTTGGCCGTGAAGATGGTGAAGCACCTGGGCTGGCTTACTTTGCAATTACGATTGTACTGGATATTGTATTTGGTATTCTTGCCTCTGCAATTGTCATGTGGTTCTCACGTTACCGTGAATATCGGGCCGATGAAGCGGGTGCACAGCTTGCCGGAAAACAGGCTATGATTTCTGCCCTGTTACGTCTACAGGCAGAGTCTGACATGCCAGATCAGATGCCTAAAGAAATGAAAGCCTTTGCAATCTCTTCTGGTAAAGAAGGTGGTTTTAGTCTGGCTGCTCTGTTTATGACACACCCGACTATTGAAGACCGGGTAGCTGCTTTACAGCGTCTCAACTGTCCATAAGTTTTTCTGTTGATTCATCCAGATTCAAAAAAGCCTCCTGCGTGGAGGCTTTTTTACATTTAACCTTTTAAGCTAATGCAGTGTATATTTTAAAAATACTGCTGTGCCAGCCTGATAGCAAACCACAAACCGGCTGCAAATAGAATCAGGAACAGAACTCCGACCAAGTCAGGTATATGTAGCCATAACCAGGCCACCACTGGCTGGCGCCAGAAAGTAGAATGTTGCTGTTTACGTTCTAACTTCTCATGCAGATAGGGATGCCTTAAATGAATATCTGTAGTCATCTGATATTCTGTGCGGATATGTTCATGCACAATATCAAGTGCCTTGCGGCTCGGCCGGATAAATATATCAAATACCGTACCGATTACAGGCACAAAACCGACCACTGCATCCAGGGCAGCCATTTTAATAACTGGCCGCAATTTATGGGAAGGCACGCCAATCTGGCGCCCTTTGTAAACTGCATAACAAGTCAGGGCAAAGCCTGCCAGATCTCCTGCAATTGGTACCGTGCTCAAGGCTGCATCCGCACCGATTCCCTGCTTGGTAAAAGGAATACGAACTAAAGAGTCCATGATATTGGCAAACTTGGCCAGATCACGCTCCAGACGGATCACTTCTTGCTGAGTAAGTTTTTTTTGTTTTTCAAGCCCGGGCATTACCAATTCCAGTCATTAGAGAGTCATCAGCATAAAACAGATTAAAACACGAGATGTATTAATCTGTGTACTAAAACAATAATTTGGATGCTACAAATAAGTAGATAATCACGCCTGTAGCATCACAGATTGAGGTAACTAAAGGTGCTGAAGCACTGGCAGGGTCCAGTTTCAACTTATTTAAAATAAAAGGCAAGCTCATACCCGTCAGACAACCCATGAGTACAATCCCTACCATGCTAATTGCCAGTACAATCGCGACCATGAAATCACCGCGAATATAACCTAGCATGGATACGGCACAAGCCATGGTTACGCCTAAACAAAGTGCCACCACAGTTTCACGGCCGAGCAAGCTGAACCAGTCTTTAAACTGTACATCTCCGGTCGCCAAGGCACGCACCATGAGAGTAGCAGACTGCGATCCGGCATTTCCCCCACTGCCCACCAGTAAAGGGAGAAAGAATACCAATACAATGTGAGTTGAAATAATCTCTTCAAAATGTGCAATTCCAATTCCCGACAGTAAACTGCCAAAGACCAGAATAACCAGCCAAAATACCCTTTTTTGGTATAAGGTTATGATGGGAGCAGTTTTCAGGCTGAGCTCAGCTAACGGACTGACTGCACCGGATTTTAAAATATCTTCGGTAGTTTCTGCCTCTACAATATCCATCACATCATCATAAGTGATAATGCCCAGCATTCTTTCCTGCTCATCCACTACAGGTAGAGCGATTAAATCATAGTAAGCCAGAGTTTTAGCAACGACTTCCTGATCATCATAGGTATAGACATAAATCACATCCCTTTCCATTACCTCTGCAATTGTAGCTTCGGGCCTGGCCTGAATAATCTGGCGTAGAGAGATGACACCTATCAGCTGATTCTGCTCATTTACAATATAAACCAGATAAAGGGTTTCCCGTGTTGCGGCGATTATACGCAGCGCCTGGATGGCTTCATCCATGCATAAGTCGTGGTGTAAGGTAACAAAGCTGGAACTCATCATCGCACCAGCTGTACCTTCAGGATAAAGCGCCAGTTTTCTTAAGGTATTTTGAGACTCCTCAGATAGCAGTGTTATAAGCTGTTGTTGTAATTCTGGTGACAGTTTTTTATAAATATCGACAAAGTCATCAGAATACATATTATCAAGAATAGGGATGAGATCAGGAACAGGTATAAATTCAGCCAAAACAGCTTGCTGGCTGAGCGGCAAATATGCAAACACCTCACTTGGCTCATCCAGTTTCTGTAGGATCTTGACCTGTTCTGTAGGGGTCAATCCTTTTAATACACTAGCCTGATCAGCAATATTTAATTCATTTAAAAGGCCAATAGCCGTATTGAACTTTTCAGAACGGAGCTGTTGGTGAACATATTGTATTTTCTCTGCAATCTGCGGCATGCCTGTCTCATGATAATTTATTGATTAAATAAAAATTTATTTTTGATCAGGGGGATTAAACTACTTCTATCATGCTCTGGAGAGTTTTCACTATAATTTTGCAATACGCCTACATTTATCGAATAAAGTCATAAACTGAGGGCGGTCTTTAAAGTAAAAAAACCTGATCTCGTCAGGTTTTTCGAAAGACAAATCAAGATAAATCAACTAACCAAGGTGCTGTTTTCTTGTCATCAGATTCCGGACCAAAACATACATGAATGGAATGAATATCACTACCAAGACCGTTCCAAATATGACTCCACCTAGAACACTGGTACCAATTTCCTGACGGCTGGCAGCTCCTGCACCGGAGGCAAACACTAGCGGCACTACACCGGCACCAAAAGCCAGAGAAGTCATCAAAATCGGTCTCAAGCGCAAGCTGGCGCCTTCCAGAGCTGCTGCTACTGCATCTTTGCCACGTTGCTGGGCCAGTGCAGCGAATTCAACAATAAGAATGGCATTTTTGCATGACAGACCAATTGTTGTCAGCAATGCAATCTGAAAGTAAATATCATTAGGAAAGCCAGCTAGATAACTGAACAGGATATTCCCACCAATACCAAGTGGTATTGCTGCCATAACCGCTGTCGGTATGCTCCAGCTTTCATAAAGGGCAGCGAGGCACAGAAAAATAAAGCCAATCGACACCAGATATAACCAGATTGCCTGATTACTGGACTGCTGTTCCTGAAAAGATAAACCGCTCCAGGCTAAGTCAATGTCAGGAAATTGATCAATCAGGGCCTGGACATCCTGCATCGCTTCACCGGTACTAAAACCAGATCCTGCATCTGCTTCCATTTGTAATGCAGTATAGCCCATGAAACGGTTAACTACTTCTGGCCCGCCAGTCCATTCAAAACTGGCAAATGTAGAAAATGGAACCATTTGACCAAGATCATTACGGACAGACCAGAAATATAAATCTTCAGGTTGTGCCCGATAAGCTGCATCACCTTGCATAATGACCCGCTTAATCCGTCCCCGGTCAATAAAATCATTAATATAACTACCACCCCAAGCAGCCGCCAGAGTACTGTTAATCGCAGGCTGACTTAAGCCTGCTGCCATTGCCTGTTTCTGGTTAATATTGACCTTCAACTCAGCCTTGTCCGGATTAGCTTTTTTGTCCAGATTTTGAAAACTGTCATATCGATTAGTTTTGGTCTGTAATGACTTAAACTGCTGTTCTAGATAAGTCCGGCCTTGGCCGTTAATATCGCGAATCCAGAATTCCAATCCATCTGTCTGCCCGAGACCACGAACAGCTCCCGGCATATTGACCATGATTCTGGCATCAGGATTATTACTGAAATACTTTGTAGCACGCTCACGAATTGCCTGCGCAGAATTTTCCTGCCCCGGACGATCATCCCAGTGCTTGAGCGCAATGAAACCCTGTCCAAGATTTTGACCTGTACCAGAAAAGTTACGGCCATAGCGGATAAGTACCAGTTCAACATTTTCTTGTTCTTTACTCAGGAAATAACGCTGAATCTCTTCTCCTACTTGCTGGCTTTTAGCCATTGGAGCGCCATTTTGCAAGCTAAACTGGATATTAAGCGTGCCCTGATCTTCACTTGGAATAAAACTGCTAGGTAGTGCACGATAAAATAGCGCAAATACAGCAATCAAGGCTATAAATACGACTGAATAAATCATTTTGTGCTGCATGGAACTCTGGATCACTTTGAGATAATACTGTCTAAGTCGCTCCAGTTTTTTATTGAACCCATTAGCCCAGCGAGCATGTTGCTGCTTGGGTTTTAAAATCAATGCACATAAAGCAGGAGTCAAAATCAAGGCGACTAGCAATGACAATGCCATTGCTGCCACCAAGGTAATTGAAAACTGCCGGTAGATGACACCAGTTGAGCCACTAAAAAATGCCATCGGAATAAAGACAGCAGTGAGAACCAGCGTAATACCCACTAGTGCACCGCTAATTTCCTGCATTGACTCTAAGGCAGCCTGTTTTGGGCTGAATTGCCTCTCTTCGATCAACCGCTCGACATTTTCAACCACAACAATCGCATCATCTACCAGCAGGCCAATCGCCAGTACCAGAGCAAATAGAGTCAATGTATTTACACTTAAACCTAATACGTACAGTATGGCAAAGGTTCCTAAAATTACTACAGGTACAGTAATGGTAGGAATTAAGGTTGCACGCCAGCTTTGTAAAAACAGGAACATCACCAAAATTACAAGAATCACTGCTTCAATCAGAGTTGTAACTACCTCTTTAATTGACTCTTGAACAAAAGGTGTATTATCACGTGGATAAACAATTTTATAACCGGCTGGTAGCTTCTCGGTAAGACGGTCTATGGTCTGTTTAATCAAGGCGGAAGTCTGCAAAGCATTTGCGCCTGTAGCCAGTGAAATGCCCAGACCTGCTGATGGATAACCATTAATGGTATTAAATGACTGGTAGTTCTCTGCCCCAAGTTCAATTCGGGCAATATCTTTTAAATATACAAAACCGGCATTAGCAGAAGATTTAATAATAATATTTTCAAACTCTTCAACCGTTTTTAAACGTGAACCCGAGCTGACTTTAGCATTCAGATACTGTTCACTGGCTGTAGGCAAGTCTCCAATACCCCCTGCTGCCACCTGAGTATTTTGTGCTTCTACAGCTGCACGAATATCACTTGGCATTAAATTATATTGTTTTAAACGATCTGGATCTAGCCAGATCCGCATTGCATATTGCGAGCCAAAAACATCGACTTCACCAACTCCTTCAATCCTGGAAATTTCCTGTTCCAGATGGGTCATCATATAATCAGATAATTCGATATTATTACTTTTGCCAGTCTGGTCATAAAGGCCTATGACCATATGCGTATCGCCTAGTGATTTCCATACATTAACACCTTGCCGCTGTACATCCTCCGGCAGACGGCTGAGTACGCCATTAATACTATTTTGTACCTGAACTTGGGCCGTATCTGGGTCTGTACCATTCTCAAAACTAATACTGATCCGGCTACGTCCCGATGAATCACTGCTGGAGCTAAAATATAAAAGATGATCAATGCCTTTAATTTGCTGTTCAAGCAGCTGCGTTACACTCTCTTCTACGGTTTCTGCAGAAGCGCCATTATATGTAGCCGCTACTGTAATCTGCGGTGGAGCAATATCCGGATAGCGTTCTACAGGCAGGTTTATGACAGAGAAAATACCAAATGCCATTACAATAATGGCCAGTACTCCTGCAAAGATGGGACGTTCAATGAAATATTTCGACAACATAAATGTTCAGGCCACCTGCTCGGCTAGAGTGAACGAAAAAAGAATATGGCGGACCACAGTCTGGCAGATTAAAGTTATAACATTGAACAGGTATGACGAAAATTCATTATTCTTACGCATTTACATAAATTTATATAACCTATTAAATGAGGAGAGAATATGAAGAAAAGTAGTTTAAACACTATTACTATAGATGTAATTGAAGTTATTGAGGCTTATAGAACACTTTCTTATTCTGAGCTGCTGCTAATTAGAATAGTTATTTAAGAGATCATTATGAAAATAAAATTAGCGAAATTTTGGATATAACGACCTTGCCAATTTACAAGGTAATAAAAATTAAAAATGGCTTCACATGAAGCCATTTATTAGAAATTATTTTTGCAAGACATTATTAAAATAGACAGGTATCCAGAGATACTGTTCATTGGCAACCTTAGAAATATGTCCAATACCCGGAAAAGGTAAATGTGGTGCAGCCACCCAGCTACCTTCATCTGCAATTTTACTGAACAGTTTAAGTCGGGTTTTTACAGCCTCATCTGGCTGGATATCATACTCAATAGCAGTACGCGGCGCTTCAAACTGCACACTGTGCGAATGCACTGTATCTCCAATAAAAACCATTTTATCTTTATTCTGCTCCAGCACAAAACTGTGATGGCCGGGTGTATGGCCACGTGTATCCATCACCTGAAGGCCAGCAATCGATTGCCCCTCTTTAAAAGTTATAAATTGTTTATCTTGTTGATAAGGTGCTATCGCGTCCTGAATTTTGTTGCGGGTTGACTGATAATTTTCCAGTTGTTCTTTAGACAAATTTACTGGTGTCTGACCTAACCAGTAATTTACTTCACGTTCATGAGCATAGACTTTAGCGTTTGGAAAAACTTTTTGGCCCTCTTTAGTTAAACCGCAGACATGGTCAGGATGTAAATGCGTCAGTAACACTACATTCACGTCCTCAAGCCGATAGCCTGCCTTGACCAGATTACTGCTCACTGAACCGAGATGGGGACCAAAACAGCTAGCAGCACCACTATCTACTAAAACTAGCGCTGTTCCAGTATTAATTAGAAAAGCATTTACCGATGTTTGTACACCCTGTTGCTGATCATTATGGTATTTTTTTAAAATCTGCTGAATATATTTTACCTGAGAATTATTTAGCGTTTTAAATAGACTAGGTGACATATAATTGGTGCCATCCAGTAAAGCGGTAACTGTATATTTACCCCACTGCTGATGATAATAACCCGGCACCTGTTCAGTTGGTGTAGCTGTTGAAGCCATGCCAGTTGAAGAAAGCACTGTAAAACTAACCAAACTGATGAGTGTTTTAAATATTTTCACTGCTTACCTGCTATATTAATTAAGAGCATGAACTGTTTTTAATATATTTTACCCCATTAAGCGAGTCTGTTTTTGGGCACTCGCCAATTTTTATACCCTTCTGATAACCGATAAGCTCGTTACAAAAAGTTCTATACTGATTTAGTTTATAATATGGAAGAACATTATATTTTTTATCAACCGATTTTTATCCTATAGGTTCTATAGAAACATTGTTAAAGTAGCAATGAACAACCCTATACATAGTCCTAAAATAATTAAAATCATCTTTTTTTGAAATTCAGCAGCTCGTCTATCTTCAATTAGAATATCCTGTTCAAATTGCTTGAACTCTCGATAAAGCTGGTCACCTGATTTGGAGCCCGGTGCACCTTTTAATTTAAAATTATGCATACCACTCTTTCTCGCTTTCGCAAACCTGAAAATCTATTCTCATAGAGAAAATCTAGTAAAAAATCTGCTTTTTCTAAAATAACCAGGACGTTTGCCTTGAGACAAGCTAATTTTAAAAAATTAAAAATTTAAATCTATATCCAGCTAATTATTTTATAATTCAATTAAATAGTTACACTGGCAACACATTACACTTTTATAAAAAACTTAAATCTAGGTAGATCGGAAGAGCACACA